>Ga0182735_1000499_pt1 | contig 31593 bp, 23 predicted proteins | sample eDN5th30CKraftMG_FD_128524 | JGI IMG/M metagenome (GOLD analysis project Ga0182735, IMG submission 128524) | Enriched Miracle-Growth compost microbial communities from Emeryville, California, USA - eDNA 5th pass 30_C Kraft MG (version 2) (version 2) ...
GGTCGCTTCCTCGACGGCGATTTCGTCAAAGGGGTTCATGGACATCTTCACATTGGCGATATCCACACCAGTCTGATCAGACTTGACGCGCACCTTGACGTTGTAGTCAACGACGCGCTTGACCGGCACCAGCACTTTCATGCAATAGCTCCTTGCTCAAATGAAACCCTGCCGTCACGGCGGCAGGGGGTAATTCCTCGATGCCGTTACCGGCATGCACACGGCGGGGCTAGGCCTCGCCTTCTTTCGATTCCGCCTGAAGCTCGGCCTGGATATCGCGCACCGTGTTGGTCAGTATCTCGATCTTCTCTCGAAGAAAACTGCCTGCAAGACGCTTTCTCAAGGCCGAAATGCTCAATGCTCCGACGGGCAAGCCATGCCGGTCGAAGATCGGCATCGCCAGCGACAGGATTTCCTGCACTTCGAGCACTTCATTGATGAAGTAGCCCTTCTTGCGGGCATGCGCGATGTGCTCCCACATGGTGGCGACATCGAACCTGGGATAGTCGCGTTCCAGCCTTACCCTGTTGGCCTGGTAGATGCGTTCGATCTCGTCATCCTCGAAACAGCTCAACAAGGCAATCGCCCCGCCGCCTATGTTCAAGGGCCGATGCCGGCCGACGTCCGTAACGAAGGCCTTGACCGGGTACGCGCCTTCGGCGCGCGCCGCGCAGACCCCGTCGAAGCCGGACCGTATGGTCAGGAAGACCGTATCGCCCGTGGCTTCGGCCACCCGTTGCAGGTAGGGAAGGCAGACGTCCCGCAGGTCGAACTGCGGCGCCGCCGCCAGACCCATTTCGTAGACGAGCGATCCCAGGAAGTACTTCTTGGTCCGGCTATCCTGGCGGACCAGGCGTTCGGTCACCAGGGCCTGCAAGATCCTGTGCGCGGTCGGACGCGAGAAATCCGCGGCCTTGTACAGATCCACCAGTCGCATTCCCGCGCGATTGTTCGTGGTGATCAGCGTCAGCAGCTTCGCGCAGCGATGAATCATCTGCGTGCCGGTGCGTCCCTCATCGGTGACGGCATTATCCTCGAACCTTGCCTCCATTGCACTCTCCTGAATCTCACTTTGTAGACTTTCGCTTGTGGTCAAAACCCGCGAAGCGCCTAGATAATGGTGGAACGATATCCAGTTTTCAAAAAATAGTCCACATTGAGGGAGATTGATCAGGTGGCAACCGATACCTTGGACACCAGCACATCCGGCATTTCAGCCGTGGTGGGGATAGGCCACACCGATTGGGTGGAAGACTACAAGCGCGTGCGCAACGGCGAGAAGCCGCATGACTCCTATGGCTACGCCGCCCAGGCGTTCAAGCGGGCGCTGGAAGACGCCGGCATTTCGCGCGACGATGTCGATGGTCTGATTGTCGGCCCCACGACGGCCTACGAGCGCATGGGAGAGATCCTGAACATCGATCCCCGTTGGGGTGGGCAGGCGGACGCCGTCCAGGCCGTGTTCCAGGCGGTCATGGCGATCAAGTCGGGCATGGCCGAAGTCGTGGCCCTGGTATACGGCAACGACCAGCGCTCGGCCGCGGTCCAGTACGGCGGGCCGGAAGCGATGGGCGGCGGGTCTTTCCTGTCGTACGTCTATCACAGCCCCTGGGGCCTGACGTCGCAGGGCGCGCTGTACGCGCTGATGTTCCAGCGCTACAAGCAACTGCACGGAATCGGCGACGGCGATCTGGGGCAGGTCGCCGTGGGCCAGCGCCAGTGGGCCAGCCTGAATCCGAACGCGATCATGCGCAACAAGCCGCTCAGCCTGGACGACTACCTCGCCGCGCCGTACATCGCCGAGCCGCTGCGGATGAACGATTACTGCCTGATCAATGACGGCGGCGTCGCCCTCATCATCATGGAAGCGAGCCGCGCCCGGCGCCTCGCCAACAACAAGGCGGTGACGATCCATGGCCTGGGCCGCAGCGATCTCAACCATCATGCCACCAGCCTGGGCCCGCGCCTGATGGACTTCTATCTGCCCGCGCAACGCGGCGCGGCCGAGCAGGTGTACGCAGCGGCGGGCGTGGGTCCCAAGGACATCGATGCCCTGATGGTGTACGACAGCTTCAGCCCGCACATCTTCTTCGCGCTGGAGGGCTTCGGCTTCTGCAACCCCGGGGAGGCGGCCAGGTTCATCGCCGACAACGGCATAGGCGTGGGCGGCAAGCTGCCCGTCAATACGCACGGCGGCCACATCTCGGAATCGTACATGCAGGGCTGGAATCACCAGATCGAGGCGGTGCGGCAGGCGCGAGGAAACGAGGGAAAGCGGCAAGTGCCTGACTGCCGCTTCGTGCAGTATGTATCGGACGTCGCTGGCAAGGCCATGTCCATTATCTATGGACAGTGAAGGAGGCCCGTAGCATGAAAAAGAATCCCCGCTTGTACTCCCCCTACGACGCGCCCATGTGGGAAAGCATCGCCGAAGGCCGGATGAAGCTGCAGCGCTGCCCGGAATCCGGCGTATTCCGCTACCCGCCGGGCCCGATGTGCCCCGTCAGCCTCAGCATGGAGTATGAATGGACGCCCATCTCGGGCAACGCCAAGATCATCGCCTGGACGGTGTTCCATCGGCAATACCTGCCGGCTTATCCGGCGCCCCACCTGGTGGTCGCGGTGCAGCTCGAAGAGGGGCCCATCATGGTGTCTTACATGGACCATGCCGATCTGGACAGGATCAAGCTCGATGCCCCGGTCAAGATGATCTATGCCGACCATCCGGACGGCTACCGCGTGCCGAAGTTCACGCTGAACTGAGGGCGCGCCTCCAAACGAAAGCCCGCCACGCGTTTCGAACGCGTGGCGGGCTTTTCTTTCTTGCATGGAGGCGCCGGTACTCCTGCATGACGCCGCGGGATCAGGTCGATTCCAGAAGAATGGCCTGCAGCCGGTCCCGGTGCAGGCCGAGTTCGCGCTTGCGGTCGGCATTGAAGTTGAACAGCGAGGATGCCAGGGCCTGTTCGCGGTCCTGTTCCGACACGCCTTCCAGCCGATGGGGCAGGCCAAGCTCTCGCGTCAGCGATTGCAGCGCTTCGATCGCGCGTTCGGGCCGGGCAGCCTCGGCCGCCGGCAGGCCCAATGCCACGCCCATCTGTTCGATGGCATCCGGGCACAGGGCGGCGAAATGCCGGATCGCGGAAGCCGTCATCAGTACGTGGGTGGCGCCCTGGTCCAGGTGGGGAGCGCAATTGAACAGGGCCGCGCCCAATGCATAGACGGAACGGGCGACCCAGTGCGCGTCGAAAGGGCGTCCGCCGTCGTCCTCGTCCCGGTTCTGCAGCAGGGCCGCGGCGCACATGTCCAGGCGGGCCTGGACATCGGCGGGGTCCCGCAGGCGCGGCAAGGCGGCGCGGGACAGGGCGTACGCGTGCAGGCGCGAAGCCTGGACCAGCGGATTGGCCTGGCGGACCGCCCCGATATTCATCAAGGCGCGCCAGTAGACGCCCAGTCCGGTCGACAACGCCAGGGAGGGCGGCGCGCTGGACAGGGCCTGCGAGTCCCAGAAGATCGCGGCGGGACGGGTCTTGGGGTCGAAAAATTCCAGGCGCGGGCCGCCGTCGCCGCGCCGCAAGGCGGCGCCGGCCCGATTCTGGGCCGAGGTTGCGGCGGTCAGCACGTTGAAGATCGGCGGCTTGGGGCGCCGCAGCCGCGGGCTCACGGGCGCGCCCTGTTCGGGATACTGCGTGGCGAGCTGCGCGAGTTCTCCCCCTTCACCCAGCGCCATCGCGATAACCCGGGTGCCCTTGAGGACGCTGCCCGCGCCGATGGCGATGAGCAGGTCGGCCTGGCAGGCGGCGGCCTGCCGGACCGCTTCCAGCACGTCTTCCAGCGGCGCGTCCTTGCCCATCCGGGGGTATGCCCCCGCGTAGCGATCGCCCAGCAGGTCGCGGATCCGCGCGAGCAGGGGCGTGCGCGTCGCCACGGAGTTGCCGCACACGATGAAGGCGCGTTGCGCGCCCAGCCTGGCGGCCTCGCGCGGCAGCAAATCCAGCGCGGCGTCCCCCGCGTGGATGCGGACCGCGGGAGAAATGGAAGAAAACTCCGCCATGGCCGCCCCTTTTCCTATCAAGCGGCGGGAATGCCGTTGCGCAGCAGTTCGCGCGCCACCACCCAGCGGTGCACTTCGCTGGGACCTTCCACGATACGCATGACCCGGCACATCCGCGAGATGTATTCCAGCGGCAGCTCCTTCGATACGCCCATGCCGCCGAACAGCTGCATGGCGCGGTCCACCACCCGGGTGATCATCTCGGTGCCTTGCACCTTCACCATCGAGCCATCGAGGCGCACGTCCTTGCCGGAATCCATCTTCCAGGCCATCTGGTAGACCATCAGGCGGACCATCTCGATTTCCTGGTAGCTGTCCGAGATCCACCACTGCACGGCCTGCCGGTCGGCCAGCGGCGCGCCGAAAGTCTGGCGTGTATTGGCCTGCTCGATCATCATGTTCAGGCACCGGGTGGCCAGGCCCAGGCAGCGCGAGGCGATTTCAAGGCGGCGCACGCCCAGGCGCTTGGACAAGGGAGCGAACCCCGCGCCCACGTCGCCCAGCACCTGGCTGTCGTCCAGTTCGACGTTGTCGAACACCACCTCGTAGGGGTGGTATTCGCCGATCATCGGGAACGACGTCGGGATGCTCAGGCCGGGCGTGCCCTTGTCTACCAGGAATGCCGTGAACTTGGCGCGCTTGTCGGCCGCCGCGTCCGTCACGGCCATCACGATCATGAAATCGGCCCGGCGCGCGCCGCTGATCCACAGCTTGGTGCCGTTGAGCACCCATTTGCCATTCCGGCGCTCGGCGCGCGTCTTGATGGCGGCGGCGTCGGAGCCCGCTCCGGGTTCCGACAGGGCCAGGCAGCTCTTCTTTTCGCCACGCGAATAGGGCAGCAGATAGCGGTCCACCTGATCGCCCTTGCACAGTTCCTTGAGCATGAACAGATTCGGGCTTTCCGGCGGCAGCACGAACGGCACGATGCTGTTCTTGAGTTGCTCGATCACCAGGCACTTGGTCAGCATGCCGAGGTCCTGGCCGCCGAATTCCTCCGGCACGTCGATGCCCCAAAGGCCGATGTTGCGCGCCTTTTCCTGCAGCGATGCTTCGAGCTCGGGCGGAATGAGGGCGGTGTCGGCAAAGCCGCGTTCGGCTTCGCGGCGGATGATCAATGCTTCGTGGGGAACCAGCTCTTCCTGGACGAAGCGCGCGACGGTATCGCGCACCATGCGCGACGATTCGGGTAATTCAAAATCCAATTTCTTCTCCTGGTGCTCGTTGTTCTAGCGGCCTTGGTAGACGGGCGGGCGCTTTTCCTGGAAGGCGCGCCGTCCTTCGATGCGGTCTTCCGTATCGCGCAGCAGGCCAAAGACATAGCGTTCGTTGTCCAGCGCGGCGGGCAGGGGCATGTCGGCGCCGCTGGTGACCAGGCGCTTGATCGACCGCACCGACAAGGGCGCGTTTTGCGCAATGCGCAGCGCGATCTCGCGCGCCGTGGGCAGCAGTTCCTCGCGGCTGACCACCTTGCTGACCAGGCCCGTGCGCAGGGCCTCGGCCGCATCCACGCGGTCTCCGGTCAGCAGCATCAGCATCGCGTTGGACGCTCCGATCGCCCGCGGCAGGCGTTGCGTGCCGCCGGCCCCGGGAATGCTGCCGATGCGGACTTCGGACAGCGCGAAAACCGCGTTGTCCGAGGCGACGCGGATATCGCAGGCCAGCGCAAGCTCCATGCCGCCGCCCATCGCATAGCCGTTGATCGCGCAGATCAGGGGCTTATCGGTATCCAGGCCTTCCAGCAGATGGTCGGAGTACGCGCGGCCGAAGGTCAGCTCGGCGAAGCTCTCCTTGGGCGGCATGGTTTTCTTCAGGTCGGATCCGGTGCAAAAGGCCTTGTCTCCGGCGCCGGTCAGGATGGCGACCCGGATGTCATCGTCTTCCTTGATGCGTTTCCAGGCGGCATGCAACTGGTTCCGCATCTCCGGGTCGATGCTGTTCATGGCCTCGGGGCGATTCAAGGTCAGCGTGGCGACATGGTCCTGGACGGCAATATCTAATGCCATGGTCTATCCTTTTCGTGTGTGCGTTCAAATTCGGGGCGAGGCCTCAGGCCAGCACGCCTTCCGCGCTCAGTTTCTCGATCGTCGCGTCGTCCAGCCCCAGCAGGTCCCGGCAGATTTCGGCCGTGTGCTGGCCCAGCAGCGGGGCGGGCGACGACGGCTCGGAATGGGCGTGCGAAAAGCGGTAGGGCGGCGAGTTGTAGGTGCTAGGCCCCATTTCAGGATGGTCCAGGCTCACCCAGTGGCCGCGGGCCTCCAGCTGAGGGTCGTTCACCACATCGCGGGCGTCGTAGACCGCGCCGGCCGGCACGCCCGCGTCCTGCAGGGTCCGCATGAGAGCCGACATGTCGTGCGTCGCGGTGCGCTTCGCCACTTCGGCGTCGATGGCTTCGCGCTGCCGCAGGCGCCCCTGCATGGTGGCCCAGTCGGCCTGCGCGGCAAGGCCCAGCACCGTCGCCAGCTTTTCCCACTGGGCGTCGTCGCAGACCTCGATGGCGATCCAGCGATCGTCCCCCGCGCACGGATAGACGCCGCTGGGGGCATGGCCCGGCCTTGCATTGCCATGGCGGGAGTCGATGACGCCATTGACCAGGTAGTTCATCAGGGAAGGCCCGATGAACGCCAGGGTGGGCTCCATCTGCGCCAGATCTATGTACTGGCCGCGTCCGGTCCGGCGCTGATGGCGCAGCGCCGCCAGGATCGCGAACGCCGTGTGGCCGGGGTTGGGAATGTGGTCGGGATAGTTCGTGCCGGTTCCCGCCGGCTCGCGGTCGGGCAAGCCCGTCATATGCTGCAACCCCGTCAGCGCGGCGATCGTCAGGCCATAGCCCAGATCGGCTTTCTCGGGGCCCTCGGCTCCTTGCATGGACATCGAGGCGTAGACGATGCGCTCGGACAGCGACCGGACCGCGTCGTAGCCCAGTCCGAGCTTGTCCATTACGCCCGGGGTGAAATTGTTCGTCACCAGGTGGGCGTCGGCGATCAGGCGCTTGGCCATGTCCAGGCCGCGCGGGTCCTTGACGTTCAGGGTGATGCTGCGCTTGCTGGAGTTGCGGTCCGCGAAATAGCCGCTGCGGTTGACGCCGGGCTTGCCGTCCTTGAACGGCTTCGTGACCCGCAGCGTATCCAGGCGCTGGGAGGATTCGATCTTGATCACGTCCGCGCCCAGATCGGCCAGGATCTTGGTCGTATATGAACCCGCGCCTATCCACGAAAAATCGATGACGCGCACACCTGCCAATAACGATCTCATTGCACTGCTCCTTGCTGCCGCAGCGCCTGCTGCTGGTCCTGGGTGAATCCGGCCCAGGCCAGGACCTCCTGGGTATGCTCGCCAAGCCGGGGCGCCCGCTTGCGCAGCGCCCAGGGCGTTTCGGACAACTTATAAGGTGCTCCGGGCATGCGCAGCGTGGCGCCTTGGGCGTCCTTAACGTCCACGAAGTACCCCCGGTACTCGCGTTGCGGGCTCTGGCTGATATCCCGGGTATCGGAGATGGGCGCCAGGGGGATGCGGCGCTCGCGTCCCTTGGCATGGAGTTCGGATTTCGTCAGCGAGCGCGCGAAGGGCGTGAAGATCGCGCCAAAGCGCTGCTTGGCTTCTTCCGTGACGAGGAACGCCTGGTCCAGCCAGCAGGGCTCCCGGAACTGTTCCGCGCCCGCCACGCCCTCGGCGACCAGCCAGTCTGTCGTCACGGCCCAGAACTTGTTGCTGCCCACGCCGCCGGCCATCAGGTAGATATAGCCGTCGCGGCATTCGAATACGCCGGTCCCCGCCAGGCGTTGCGTGCCGGCGTTGCGCTTGCGGATGGTGCCCTCCAGGTCATAGAACTGCACCGCGTTTTCCATGCCCAGGACCACGCATTCCTGCATCGACACATCGACGTGCTGGCCGGGGTTGCCCGCCTCGGCGTCGTACACCGCGGCCATCGAGGCGACGCCGGCGAAGACGTTGGCCGCGCCCACGGCCTGTTCGCCGCAAGCCACCATCGGCGCTGTGTCGGGGTAGCCGGCCAGGTACATCATGCCGCCCATGCCCATGGCGGTGAGGTCGGTCGCCAGCCAATGCGAGAACGGCCCCGACTGCCCGAACGCCGTAATGCTGGTCAGCGTCAGCGATGCATTGAGCTTGCTCAGCGCGGCAAAGTCCAGCCCGCGGCGGGCCATCACGCCGGGCTGCTCGCTTTCGATCACCAGGGAAGCCTGGCTGGCCAGCTTGCGGAATATTTCCTGGCCGGCTGCCGTGTCCAGATCGAGGGCGATGCTTTCCTTGTTCGTATTCTGGTACTGGAAGGTCAAGCTGGAATCCGGGTCGTTGCGGCCGGCGATCCGAGGCTCCAGGTGCCGGGTGGGCGCGCCTTCCGGCGGTTCGACCAGGATGACCCGGGCCCCCAGGTCAGCAAACAGCTTGCCGCAGTAATTCCCCAGGGGGCCCGCGACGTCAAGTACGGTGATGCCCGCCAGCGCGGCGGCATTTGGCGTCGATGTCATGTGATGTGTCCAGCTATGCGGAGGTCGTGCTTAAACGCGTGGAATGAATCATTGAACGTGGTAGATGCCGGCCTTCTTGGCGACGTCCGCCCATTTCGTGAGGTTGGTCTGGATGTTCTTGCGCTGTTCCTCGGGCGAGCTCGCAACGACGTCGTAGCCCAGTTCCTCGAGTTGCGTCTGGCGTTTCTTCAGGGACCTGACGATGGCCGCGCTCAGGGTGTCGACGATCTTCGGATCGGCGTTGGCGGGCATGTTGAAGCCATACCAGGTATCGGAGTCGTAGCCCTTGAGGCCGATTTCGTCGAGGGTGGGGACGTCGGGGAATTGCTTGTTGCGCTGCGGGCTGCCGATGGCCAGGATGCGGATTTTCCCGGCGTCGACGAGTTGCTTGGCGGAGGCGGACTGGACGAACATCATGCTGATCTGACCGCCGAGCAGGTCCGTCATGGCGGGTTCGCCGCCGCGATAGGGCACGTGGAGGATGTTCACGCCGGCCATGCTTTTCAGCAGTTCTCCCGCCATGTGCTGGGAGCTTCCCAGGCCGGCCGATCCATAGCTCAGGCCTTCGGGGTTCGCCTTGGCGTGGGCGATCAGCTCCTGGGCCGTCTTGAAGGGGGAGTCCGAGCGGACGACCAGCACGATGGGCGCGTTGACGGCGATCGACAGCGGCGTGAAGTCCTTCAGCGAGTCGTAGTTCAGCTTCTTGTAGATGGCCGGATTGACCGCCATGATGCCGTCGGTCGTGAATCCGAACGTATAGCCGTCGGCGGGCTGGCGGCGCAGGAAGTCGGCGGCGATCGTTCCGCCCGCGCCGGGGCGGTTCTCGATGATCACGGGCTTCTTGAATTCCTCGCCCAGATCCTTGCCCACCATGCGCGCAAGAGAGTCGGTGCTGGCGCCCGCGACGTACGGCACGATCAGTTTGATCGGTTCGGTGGGATAGGCGTCGGCCGCGACAGCCTGGGCGGCGGACGCCAGGCAAACCGATCCGAACAAACATTTCATCCAGTGCTTGATGGAAAACATCAATGTCTCCTGTTTTTCTGTTGAATTCACAAATCCACTGCTTATGACGATTGCACGCTCAGGCGCGAGCCGCGAAGCGTATAGATGTTAGGTAGACATCAACCCACAAGCAATGATTAAACGACCACAATATGAACTAGCAGCTAAGCGTTGCGACGGCGGCATAGGAGAGGGCCGGGTTTTTAATCTCACATAGCAGACTAAATAAGCCGAAGGAAGATGGACTTCGGGACGGGTTCTCGCTCAGAATCGAGGCCTTCTCCATCAAGACTTCCACCACGGAAACAGACATGCCCAAGCCCGTCCTCTCCTCGAAATCCCGTGTGCTGGTTTCGGCGCACATCAAAGACAGGGAGGGCGAGGCGATTGCCGCGCTGGCCGCCGCCAATGGTGGCGAGATAACGCTCGTCGCGGCGGCGCCCGACCTCGGGCCGCAAGAACTGGACGGCATCGACGCGGCTTTTTTCAGCCGGGATATACACGCGATGCCCGGACGTCCGCCGTCCAATGACGACACCCGCATTTTCTTCCGCCTGCTGGATGCGTGCCCGAACCTGAAATGGCTGCATATTTTTTCCGCCGGTTCGGACGGAAAGGCATACCGGAAACTCCAGGCCCGGGGCGTGGCGGTATCGACCAGCCCGGCCGCCAGCGGCACGGCGGTGGCCACCAGCGCCCTGGCCGGCATCCTGGCGTTGAACAAGCGCTTGCCCTGGCACCATGCCAATCAACAGGCGCGGGCGTGGCGGGCCATGCCGGACGAACTCAGCCCTCTTGCGTTGGACCGCCAGACCGCCGTGCTCGTCGGCACGGGGCACGTCGGCGCGGCGCTGGCCTCGTGCCTGCAGGCGCTGGGCATGCGCACCGTCGGCGTCAACCGCAGCGGCAGGGCGGTGGCGGGGTTCGACGAAACAATGCCTCTGGCACAGCTGGACGGCCTCATCGGCCTGGCGGACTGGCTGGTCATCTGCTGCCCCTTGACGGACGAAACGCGCAACCTCGTCGACGCCCGCAGGCTGGGCCGGCTGCGGCGCGAGGCGCACCTCGTCAATGTCGGACGAGGCGGCATCGTGGACGAATCCGCGCTGATTGCCGCCTTGCGCGAGAAGCGCATCGCGGGCGCCTATCTCGACGTTTTCGAGCACGAGCCGTTGCCGGCCGAGTCCGAAATCTGGACGTTGGACAACGTCATCGTGACGCCGCATTCCGCGGCCCGGATTTCGGACTTCAACGACCGGGTGGTCTCCTGTTTCCTGGACAACCTGCAGCGCTGGCTGGCCGGTCGGCCGCTGGCGAACATCGCGGGCTGAGCCGGGAACGCAGGGACGCGAAAGGCGCGGCCGCCTTCCGGCCCGGATCAGTTGTCCAGCGAGATGTTCTTGAGCTTGATCACGTCGGCCCACATCTTCCGGTCAGCCTGGATCAGCGACGCATAATCCTGCGGGCTGCTCTTCTGGGGAAGTACGAATCCCAGGTCGCCGAATTTCTGCCGGAACGCCGGATCGGCCAAGGCCTTGTTCATCGCGCCCGACAGGGTGGAGATGCGGTCGGCCGGCGTTGCCGCGGGCGCCATGAACCCGTAGCGGACCGTCACGACGAAGCTGGGATAGCCGAGTTCCGCGAAGGTCGGGACATCCGGCAACAGGGCCAGCCTTTCCTTGGATGCAACGGCCAGGGCCCGCACGTTGCCGGCCTTGATCTGCGGCAGCGCCGACCCGACCACGCCGAACAGCGCCTGCACCTCCTTGGACACCAGAGCCTGCATGGCGGGCGCCCCGCCCTTGTAAGGCACGTGGGTCATCTGCACGCCGGCCATCTGGCTGAACAGCTCGCCCGATAGATGGAACGTGCCGCCGGTGCCCGTGGAAGAGAAGTTCAGCTTGCCGGGATGCGCGCGCGCATATTCCACGAACTCCTTGAGATTCTTCGCCGGCACCGCAGCGTTGACCAGCATCACCAGCGGCAAGTCGCTCACCAGGCCGATGGGCGTCAGGTCCTTGTCCGGGTCGTAGGAAAGCTTTTTGTATAGCAAGGGATTCAGCACCGCCGTGGAATCCGAGGCCAGCATGAACGAATACCCATCGGGTTTGGAACGTGAAACATGGAGCGCGGCGATAATGCCGTTCCCTCCGGTTCTGTTTTCCACCACGACGGGGGAATCCAGTTCGCGCGCCATGCGTTCGCCCATGGCGCGCGAGATCAGGTCCGTCGTCGCGCCCGGTTCGTAGGGAACGGTCAACGTTATGGGACGGCTGGGGAACGTGTCGGCGATTGCCGAGGCCACGCACCCATATCCAAGCGCCATGCCGGCGGCCACGCCCGCCAGCCGCCGCATCCCCCGGGATTGCCAGGACCACTTCTTATGCATTGTTGTCTCCTTCAAAACGTGGCCGCCGCAGGCCTGCGCCGCGGAAGGCCGCCAAAAAGCCGCGAGGCGAGAGGCCCGTCTTTATTGTTGGGGTAGGCCGTTACGCAGCAGGTCCCGCGCAATCACCCAACGATGCACTTCGCTGGGCCCTTCGACGATGCGCAACACCCGGCACATGCGGGCGATGTACTCCAGCGGCAGTTCCTTGGACAGGCCCATGCCGCCGAAAAGCTGGATGGCCCGGTCGGAAACGCGCTGGATCAACTCGGTGGCCTGCACCTTGACCATGGAACCGTCGCGCCGGAAATCGGCCACGCCCTGATCGATCTTCCAGGCCAGGCGGTGGATCAGCAGGCGGACCATCTCGATTTCCTGGTAGCTATCGGAGATCCACCATTGGATAGCCTGCTTGTCCGCCAGGGGAGATCCGAAGGTCTGGCGCGTGTTGGCCTGTTCGATCATCATTTCCAGGCAGCGGCTGGCCAGCCCCACGCAACGCGACGCGATATCCAGGCGGCGGATGCCCAGCCGGTTGGTCAGCGGCACGAATATGTTCCCCACGTCGCCCAGGACCTGGCTGTCTTCCAGCTCCACGTCATCGAAGAACACCTGGTAAGGATGGAATTCGCCGATCATGGGATAGGACACCGGGATGCTGACCCCGGGAGTCCCTTTATCGACCAGGAAGGCCGTCATGCCGCCCCGGGATCCGAGCTTCGGATCCGTGACGGCCACGACGATCATGAAGTCGGCGCGGCGAGCGTGGCTGATCCACATCTTGGCGCCATTGAGCACCCACTTTCCGTTCTTCCGTTCCGCCCGCATCTTGATGTTGGCCGCGTCGGAGCCGGCGCCGGCCTCCGACAACGCGATGCAGCTCTTTTTCTCGCCGTTGGCGTAGGGCAGCAGGTACTTATCGATCTGCGGGCCTTTGCACAGCGCTTTCAATAGATGGAGGTTGGGGCTGTCGGGGGGCGGCACGAAAGGCACGATCGAATGTTTGAGCTGTTCGATCACCACGCACTTGGCCAGCATGCCGAACTCCTGGCCGCCGAATTCCTCGGGCACGTCTATGCCCCACAGGCCCACCTCGCGCGCCTTCTGCTGAAGCGTGGCTTCCAGCTCGGGCGGGATCAGCGGATCGTCTCCCATGCCGCGCTCGGCTTCGCGGCGGATGATCAGGGCCTCATGCGGGATCAGTTCGCGCTGGGTAAAGTTCCGGACCGTTTCTTGAATCATCCGGGTGGTGTCGGGCAACGTGAAATCCATATTCGTTCCTAGCTCCATGCCTCATGCTTGAATGGGTTCTTCGCGGCGCCCGATCGAGAGAAAATCCTCGATCCGCGCCTTCGGGTCCGATGCGATCGCCAACTGGGACTCCGCATCGGCTTGCACGCCCGCCCAGCCGTAGCAGTCCCTGGCCTTGGCCACGAGCGCCCCGTCAGTCAAAGGCAGCGCCGCCGAGCCGCGCAACGCCTCGACTTTGCGTTCGATGCATTTGCCGTCGCGGGTGTGGAGGCGCACCAGCGCCCAACGCGGAAGGATCGAGTCGCCAGGCGTGCTGCATCCCCGCACGTGGGGCAGGAATTCCTGGATCGCGGGGCGCCGCACGCTTTCGTCCGTGAACGTGGCCAGGCCGATGCGGCCGTCCAGCAGCGCCGCGGCAACGGCGTATTCGAGGCTGAACTTGCCCTGCAGCCCCGTCGTGGGCCGATGGTGGATAAGCGGGACCAGCGCGCCGGGGCTGGTTTCGATTTCCACGCGCTCCACGTCCGGCAGCGTGATGCCAAGCTCGGCATGCAGATCGAGCAGGCCGTCCAGCGTCCTGTGGGTCGCGTAGCACAAGGGGTACTTCTTGACCTCCAATCCGCTGGAAGCCAGCTCCAGCGGCGCCTCGCCGAGCGCCGCCAGCGCCGTCGAGAGATCCTGCCCCTGTCCGTAGAGCGCGGCATAGCCCTGCTGGGCGTCCATGGCGTCGGGCGACGAGGTGAAGCCCGCCTGCGCCAGCCGGGCGGCGCGTATCGCGGCCGCGTTGGCGTGCCCGGCCTGGAAGGATTTCGCATCCGAGCCGAAATTCGCGCGCGTGCCGGCGGCCTGGGCGACCGCGATGCCGATGGCGTGCGCCGTCTGTTCCGCGTCCAGCCCCAGCAGATGGGCGCACGCGGCCGCCGCGCCGATGACGCCGATGCTGGCGGTAACGTGCCAGCCCTTCGCGTAGGCGTCGACGGCGGCGGCCTTGGCCAGCTTGCACATCACTTCGAAGCCCACCACGTAGGCGGCGTGCAGGCGTCCCATGCCGATGCCATCGGCTTGCGCCAAGGCGGTCAGCGCGGGCCACAGGACCACGCTGGGATGGCCGCGCAGAGGCGAGGTCACATCGTCGTAATCCAGCACATGGGCGGCGACGCCGTTGTAGAACGCGGCCGCTTCCGGATTGGCGCGTCCGGCGCATCCCCAAAGCGATGCGCCGTCGCATGATCCGAGCGTCGCGAGATACGACAGGGCGCGCACAGAGGCGGGCTCGTTCCTGCCGGCCACGCCCACCGCATAGGTGTCCAAGAGGGAGCGCGCGCAATCATGGCGCAGCGCCGGGCTCAGGGCTTCGGCGTCGAAGGCCGCGGAAAATGCCCCAATCTGTTCAGAAGGCGTCATGCAGGTCTTCCTGGTGTTCAAGCTTCCGGCCGGGGCTGGGCTTGTTTGAAAAGTCCATAATTTGGACTTCTTTCGCGTGTCAAAGCATTTACTCTACCCAATCCCTGCATATCGGTCGCATAATTGCTTCGCCATAAGGTCCATATAGTGAAAAATGTCGAACCGTACCGAGCGCGGCGCCAGCAGTGGAACCCAGGTCCTGCAACGGGCCGCCTCGCTGTTGCGCCTGATCGCGGCGAATAACCGCCTGGGAATGCGCCTGACGGATCTGCATGGCTTGAGCGCGATAGAAAAGCCCACGGCACATCGCATCCTGCAGGGGCTCATCGCCGAACAGATGGTGCGGCAGGACAACACGAATAAGCGCTACTACCTGGGCCCGGCCATGTATGAAATGGGGCTCGTCGCGGCTCCCAGGGTGGCGCTGCGCGACATCTGCCTGCCCCATCTGCAGGCGATCGCGGAGCAGACCGGCGACACGGCGTTCCTGACGATACGTTCGGGATTCGATGGCTTGTGCATCGATCGGGCCGAAGGCGGCTTTCCGATCAAGGCGTTCGTGCTGGACATAGGCCGGCGGCGTCCCTTGAACGTGGGCGGAGGCAGCCTGGCCATACTGTCGACGCTGCCCGAGGCCGAAATCCAGCGCATATGCAGCGCCAACGCCGATCGCGTCAAAGCGAACTTCCCCCGCTACAGCACCGCGGATCTGTTGCGCGACATCGCCGCCTCGCGCGCGCGCGGCTACGCGCTCAAGGATGTGCTGGAAATACCCGAGGTGCGCTCCGTCGCCGTGCCGATCTGCGGGCGGGATGGAGAAGCGATCGCCGCCATCAGCGTGGCCACCCTCAGGGCGCGGCTCGACGATGCCCGCGCTGCCACCGTGGCGGCCTGCATTGCGCAGGCCGTCGCGCAGATCGAAAGGCGGCTAGACGACAGGCACGCATGAAACGGCGAAAAATTGGCGCGGGCGACCGTGCTGAATTCGCACTATTTATTTCGTAGTTTTGTTAATTGTGACGACTTTGCAATTGTTTGCATTGTCTGAAGAAGTAATCCTAGCGTTTTAAGAATAGTCCTATGGTTTGCGTACTACGCGGCCAGCACCATGAAGACTACTGCAACGTACTGCTGCCATCCGGTACGTACATAGTCCATCTCAGGTTGTTCTGGATTTGTATGGGCACGGCTCGGATGGGAGCCAAGGAAACCCTCCATGCAAATCAAGCTCAGCCCCATCATGATGGGCCTGCTCGCTGCTGCGCTGCCTTCGGCGCTCTGGGCGGCGGAGCGAGGCCAGATCGTTGTTTCGGATCCCGCCGGCGCGGCTCACGTCACGCTGGACCCCGGCGATACCGTCACCTACGCCGACACCGGCGCGGCCATCGACGTCTCCGTGGCCGGCAATACCGTGAGCGGCGACCAGGTCACGATCACGGCCGGTTCGGCATCGAAAAATACCGTGGGCGCGCGGGCGACGTCGGGGGGATCCATCCGGCTGACGAAGAGCGTCGTCAAGACCCTGGGCACCGGCCAGTATGCTCACGCCCTGCACGCCAAGGGGGCGGGCAGCCTGATCGAGGCCGTGGATTCCCGGATTTCGACGCAGGGCCAATACTCCTACGGCGCCTATGCGCAGGACGGCGGCCAGATCGTCCTGGACGGAGGCAGTATTACGACGGCCAGCCTCGGTGGCTACGGCCTCAGCGCCGACGGCGCGAACGCCGCCATCACGGCCAGGAACTTGAGCATTACCGCAGGCAAGAACGCCAATGCCGTATACGTGGGCAAGGGCGGAACCGTGACGCTCGAGAATTCCACGGTCAAGTCGGATCCCGCCGGGTCCGGAGCCGGCTTGTATGCGTCCGGAGCGGGCTCGCTCATCTCCATCCGCAACACCGACGTCGAGGTCGGCACGGGCATTGCCGCCAACATCAATGGCGGGCGCTTCGAAATGGATGGCGGTTCGTTGCGGGTCAATGGCGGATACGCCGCCGTCCAGCTCGGCGCGCTCTACGGCGCGCCCGCGTCCACGGCGGACATCCGCAACGCCACGCTCACCACCACCGGAACCTACATCTACGGCATCAACATCAATACCGAGAACACGTCCGCCGTGCTGGACAACGTTTCCATCGACGTCCGGGGCACCACGGGCGCCACCGGCGTCTGGCTGCCTTCTGTCGGCACGTCCCTGACGGCGCGGCATTTCGATATCTATTCCTCCGATCTGGGCATCGACACTCGCGCGGGAAAAGTCGTGCTTGAGGACGGAACCGTCACCACGAAAAACCACCACGGATTGTATGTGTCTCGCGAATACGGCAGTTCGGCGTCGGTCAAGGCCACCAGGGTGCAGGTCGAAACCTCGGGCGCGGGCGCGGTCGGCGCGCTGGCGCGCGCTTCGGGCGCCGAAATCGTCCTGGAAGATTCGTCCGTGAAGACGCACGGCGACACGGCCTATGGATTGTTCGCCAGCGGCAGCGGCGCCCGGTTGTCTACGATCAACACTTCCGTCACCACCGAAGGCGCCTCCGCGACCGGTCTGTCGATGAGCAACCGCGCGGCGGTTACGCTGGACAACACCCGCGTTTCCGTTTCCGGCGCCGACGCGCGCGGCATCTGGAGCTACACCACTGGCGCGGGCATAAGCAATGCGGTCACGCTGAAGAACGGCACGCAGATCAGCACCCAGGACGGCGCGGGCCTGCTTGCCAGCGGCGGCGCGCATACGTTCACGATCGAGAATTCAGGCGTCACCGCGCGCGCGGGCGGCATGGAGGAAGGCGGCATGCTGTTGCACGGGCGAGCCGTCACCATCACCAGCGGCGGCGTTTCCACCGTCCTCGAAACCGAGCAGGTCAACCTGGATGCTACCCGCTCCGTGCTGACGGGCGACGTCGTCATGGATAGCGGCATCGCGGACATCGCCCTCAAGAGCGGTTCGGTGCTGACCGGCGCCACGCTTGAACGCGGCGCCGGCCGAGTCAACAGCCTGTCGCTGGATGGCTCCAGTTCCTGGAACGTGCGCGGCGATTCGTCGCTGGGCACGCTGAACAATGCGGGCACCGTGGCGTTTTCCGCGCCGGCGGGCGGCGTCTTCAAGACACTGACCGTCAACCACTATGTGGGCGGCGGCACGCTGGTGCTGAACACGCGTCTGGGCGACGACAGCTCGCCCACGGACAAGCTCGTGATCGACGGCGGATCGGCCACCGGCAATACCGCGCTGCGCATCCTGAACGCAGGCGGCGCGGGCGGGCAGACCCAGCAGGGCATTCGCGTGGTCGAGACCATCAATGGCGGCACCACGGCGTCGGACTCGTTCCGGCTGGATGCGGGGTCGACCGGCTACCGTTCCAGCTCCGCCACCCTGGCCCTGAACGGCTACGACTACAGTCTGGTGCGCGGCGGCAACGGCGGAGCGGAGCCCGACTGGTACCTGACGTCGGAATACACGCCGCCCGTGGAACCGCCGGTAGAGCCGCCGGTGGAACCGCCGGTGACGCCTCCGGTGAAACCTCCCGTCACGCCTCCGGTCGACCCCATCGCTCCGCCGGAAATCCTGCCGCCGCCGGTGGCGCCGGCCTTTCAGAACGTGTCGCCGGAAAGCGGCGCCTATCTGGGCAACCAGCGCGCCAGCACCCGCCTGTTTACGCACAGCCTGCGCGACCGCGCGTCGGCCTATCGCGCCGCGCCCGATGCGGCGTCCGACGGGCGGGGCGTCTGGGCGCGGGCGGAAGGCCGTCATGACGGCGGGATGAGCATGCGGCAGGGCAAGGTCGATATCGATACCGACAGCGGCATCCTGCAACTGGGCGGCGATTTGTTGCGGGCGCCTGTCGGGCAGAGCGGCGCGGCTTACGCGGGGGTCATGGCGGGCTATGGCGAAGCGCGCAGCCGGTCCACGTCCACGCTGATGCTGCCGGGTTCGGGCGTCAAGACGCACGCCCGGGCGCGCGGAAAGGTGTCGGGATACTCCGTGGGCGTGTACGCGACCGTATACCAGGATGATGCGAGCCGCCTGGGCGCCTATGCGGACACGTGGCTGCAGTACGGCCGCTATTCCAACCAGGTCAGCAGCGAACTGGGCTCCGCGCGCTATCACTCCGATGTGTGGTCGGCGTCGCTGGAATCGGGCTACGCGCTGGCTCCCTTTCCCAAGGACTCCGCCCTGGGCGGCCTGGTGGTGGTGCCCAACGCGCAGGTGGTCTATAGCCGCTATGACGCGAACGACGCCACGCTCCAGGGCACGCGCATGCGCAGCGGCAACGACAACGCCTGGACCACGCGGGTGGGCGTGCGCCTGACCCCGGGAACGAAGCCCGGCGAGGCCCCGCCCGCGGTGCGCCCGTTCCTGGAAACCAACTGGCTGCATAGCAACAGCGGCGCGTCGGTCCGCATGGGAACCAGCACGCTGGACGCGGTGCCGTCGAGAAACGCGCTGGAGCTCAAGCTGGGCGCGGAGGGCCAGGTCGGCAAGGCGGTGCAGGTGTCGGGCCACATCTTTGGCCAGGCCGGCAATGACAGCCAGCGCGGCTATGGCGGCATGTTGAACGTGCGCTACAGCTGGTAACGGGGGCTGGCGTCGGCCCCGCTAGGGATAGCGGGCGCCGACCCGGAACGCGCGCCAGTTGTCTCCGCCGAGTGTGAGCAAGGCCTTCAGGCTGTTTGCGCCCATCGCTGGCGACAGCACGCTGCCCTGGAAGCGCAGGTCCGGGAACACGCGCATCCAATGCAGGTCGTGCGCGTGGTTCACGTTGGAAACCAGCACGGGAAGCTTGGCGAGTTCGGCGCGTTGCACCAATTCGATGAAGCGGCTGCGCAAGGAGGAGAACTCGGAAAAATCCGAAGGGACCTTGATGTGCAGGCCGGTGACCTGCACGGCGCCGTGCGAGCTCGGCCCGCCTCGGGCCATAGTGGGAGTGAGCCTGACCCGCAGGCCGATATTGAATTCGGCGTAGCAGGAAAACAGGTGCGCGCGCGCATGCAGATGGGCAACCAGCGGCGCATGGAAGGTGACGAGCCTTGCGGGATACGCGGTATCGAAACCGCAGCGTTCCGTCTGCGCGGGGTCGGGAGTGGCAAGAAGTTCGGTGCCGTCGAGCACCAGGCCGCTCGATGCGCATAGTTCGGCCGCGGACCAGCCGATGCTGGGAAGATCGGTGCCGTAATCCAGTGTGAAGGGGATGTGTTCGCGGAAAGGCCGAAAGAAGGCGAGGGCCTCGCGCGTGAGGCGGGCGGGCCTGCCGGGGGCATGGCGCCGCAACGCATGGCGGCCAGGGCCGGCGACCGCGTATTCGAGCACCAGGCCATCGGCGGAGAATATCGGTTGGAAACTCGGCCCTTCCGTGGCCGGGCGTGCCGGGGGCTCCGCCGTGGCGGCATTGTGGTGCACTAGGGATTCCATTGATCGCATCTGTCAGCAACCGATCGGTTATGGACGATGCCGCTACCGCGGCACGCATGCGAGACAGGAGGCTGAGCAATTGGCAAATGAAAATTCTAGTGACCGTGAGATTGTCCTTCTATGGGAATATTCTCAATCTGATGCCGGGCATGACGGCGCGCGGGATCAAACCGCCGCCAGCATGGCTTTCATGTCCGCGATCAGCGCCGCCAGGTTCTGTTGTGCCGCGGCGCTCAGGCCGTCATTGCGCAATTGATTCTCCACGCGCTCGGACTGGTTCTGCAATTCGGTGAGCTCGACCGCGGCCAGGCCGCCGCGCATGCGATGCAGCACGGCGCGCAGATCGCGTTCGCTCGCTTCGCGGGCCGCCTTCTCCAGCTTGTCCAGATCCTGGTTCATGGTTTCGAGGAAGATCGCCCGATATCTGGCGGGGATGGCGGGCGCCTTGCCCGGGGCGCCGCCGGCGGGCGTCTCGGACGTTTCCGCCGCCTGCGGCGGCGCGGAGGGCTGGGGCTGCGCATCGGCGTGCGGGCGCAGGCGGCGCCACAGCGCGCGCAGTTCGATCGGCTTGACCAGCCAGCTGTTCATGCCGGCCGCCATGCAGCGCGTTTCCTCTTCCTTCATGGCGTTGGCCGTCACGCCGATGATGGGCACGGTGACGCCTCGCGAGCGCAGCGTGCCGGCCAGGTCGTAGCCGTTCATGCGCGGCATGTTCACGTCGGTCAGCACCAGGTCGAACGGCTCGATGCTCCACATGGCAAGCGCCTCGGCTCCGTCCGGCGCGATCACCACCCGGCAGCCCAGCTGTTCCAGCTGGTCGCGGATCGTCACCTGGTTGATGGGGTTGTCCTCGGCCACCAGCACGCGCAGGTTGAGGGCCGTGTAGGCGGCCGGACCGGAATCCTGCGGCACCTCGGCGGCGCCGGACATCAGGCGTTCGATGGCCTGGCCGATGCTCAGCATCGAGTGCCGGTCCACTTGCGGACGGTGCTTGGCCAGCGTATCCGCGCCGCCCGCGACGATGAGCGGGCCCGCCCAGTCCGCGGGCTTGGCGTGGCTGGTCAGGAGCACGTCGACGAGCACGCCGTCCAGGCCGCCGTCGGGGTGGCCGTCGGCGGGCACGATCGTCGTGTGCGCTCCCCAGCATGCCAGCCATTGGCAGACGTTCTCGCTCAATTCCTTGCGAGGGCTGCGCACGTGGACGTTGAGGCCTTGCAGCTGGGGCGGGGTGGCGGCGGGCGCCTCCGCTTTTTCCAACTCGATGTCCACGGAGAAGCTGCTTCCCAGTCCGGGCTCGCTGGTGACGTGGATCGTGCTGCCCATGAGTTCCGCCAGCTTGGCGCAGATGGACAGGCCGATGCCGGCCCCCCGGACGGTGTGCGAGCCGCTGTCGATCTGGTAGAAGGGTTCGAACAGGCGGACCTGCTCCGCGGGGCCGATGCCCACGCCGCTGTCGACCACCTGCAGCGCCAGCCGGACCTTGCCGCCGGGACGGTCCTCGGCCCGCAGCCGGGCAATGACGTGGCCGGATTCCGTGAACTTGATGGCGTTGCTCAGCAGGTTGCTGAGGATCTGCCGTATCCGGCCGCCGTCGCCCTTTACGCATTCCGGCACCGCTGTGTCCACGCAGCTGTAGATGATCAGGCCTTTCTGCTCGGCCATGCTGGCATAGGACGCGACCGTGCCCTGGAAGAGCTCGCGCGGGTCGAAGGTATCGATTTCCAGGGCGAGCTGGCCGGATTCGATCTTGGTGATGTCCAGGATGTCGCTGATGAGTTGCTGGAGGATCACGGAGGATGTCTGTATGCGGTCGACGTGACGGCGCTGTTCGTCGCTCAGCGGCGTCATGGCCAGCACCTCCAGCGTACCCAGCACGCCATACAACGGGGTGCGGATCTCGTGGCTCATCGTGGCCAGGAACGTGGATTTCGCCTCGCTGGCCTTATCGGCCTGCTCCTTGGCCAGAGCCAGGGTGCGCTCCATTTCGGCGCGCGCGCTGATGTCGGCGAACGCGCACAGCACCACGTCCTGCTTCTTGTAGCGGGTGGGCGCGAAGGTGACGAACAGCGGCCGGCCGTCGTATGCGAGAAAGGTTTCGATGGTGCCCGCCGCGCCGGATCCCAGCGCCTGGCGCAGCAGCTGGTTGGCGTCGGGCGAATTGTGCAGTTCTCCGCCCGGCTCGATGCCCAGCCATTGGGAGGCCAGCGCATTGCTGAACACCACTTTGCCGTCGGGACGGGAAAGCACGCAGAGCGCGACGGGGGCGGTGCCCAGCACCGCGCGATTGAATTCCTCGTTCTCGACGATCTCGCGATGGGCTGCCTCGGCCGGCTGGATCACCCGCCGGTTGTACCAGCGCAGGTAGGCCACGCCCAGGCCCAGCCCAAGGATCGGCAGCAGCAGGACGCCGATGGGCAGCCACATATTGGCTCCGAAGAAACTGCCGTACTTCAGCTTGTAGTAGCCCGTCCAGGTTCCGGCCCTGTCGGTGATCTTGAGGACGAGGCCGTCGGAGAAGTAATGCAGGCCGGCGCCCTCGGCCTGGGGCGGCGGGGTGTCGCCTATCAGCAAGCCGGTGCCTTGCCGGGCCAGCCAGAACTGGTCGTACAGCGGTTCGTTCAGGACCTTCTCGGAGATGTTGATGCGATCCCTGTTGAGCAGCGTCGCGGCGTAGACGTTGCGGCGGGTTCCCGGCGCCTCGTTCGCCAGGCCCAGCGGCAGGCTGCTGGGGAGCAGGCCTATCATGGAATTGGGCAGGCCCGGATCCTGGATCCATTCGACCTGGCCCGGCGTATCGAGCAACGATTCGTCGGGGTCCGTGCCGCCCGCCTTGGCCATGACCGCGTCGACCACGGTCATGAAGGCGCGGCGGGTGAGAGGCTCGTAGCCCGAGTCCGTGGCCACCGCGGGAACGCTGAGGCTCACTTTCCGGCTGGGCGAGATGACGAACACCGGCGCCGCGGGGAAATACGACGCGGCCCAGTGGCTGGAGTAGAAATCGGACAGGTAGGGGCCGATGCCTTGGAAAACGCCGTTGCTGACGGGACAGGCGTCCGGCCGCTGGCACAGCAGCGAGAACGGCATGGACGCGAGCGCGTGCTGGCCCTCGAAGAAGCGCCAGTCGGGAGGATCGAACCCCACGGCCTCGCTGACGCTGGCGTAAGACACCAGGTCATGGGAATCGGGGCGCCGCGTCTGGGTATGCAGCACACGCAGCATCCGTTCCTGGGCGTTGATGTAGCCGACGAGAATCGAGAAGTCGATGCGGAACTTGTCTTTTTCTTCCTGCAGGATGCGCTGGCCGCCCCAGTAAAGGGCGCCGGCCAGCACCATCACGAGCGGCAGGATGCCGAACAGCGCGGTATTCAGGCGGCGGGAAGCACGCGTCACCTTTCTCAGCGGCGTATCCAGTTTCATAGACGATGTGGGCCGATCTCGCGCTAGGGTTTAGTGGGGCGGAGTGCAAGTGGAAAAATAAGGGCTGGGTTCGTTGGCCAGCAAACGGCTGAAAGCCGAGGCATCCACGGCGGCGGAGATCAGGTAGCCCTGGGCGCAATCGCAGCCGATCTGGCGCACGAATTGCAGGTCCTGCATGGTTTCCACGCCTTCCGCCGTGACTTGCAGGCCCAACTGCCTGCCCAGCTGCACGGAGGATACCAGCGCGGCCGCCCTGACTTCATCCTTTGCCGCCCCGCAAACGAACGCGCGATCTATTTTCAGCTCCGTAAAGGGGGTTGAGATAAGGCTGTACATCGTACTGTAGCCTTTGCCGAAATCGTCTTGAGACAGCCCGAATCCCTTCAGCCGCAGGCGGCTGGTGCCCATATAGTATTGCCCGGGGCCGACCGTCATGTCGTCTTCCAGAAGTTCGAAGGTCACGTCTTCGGCCGGCAGCCCGGAATTGGTGACCATATAGTAGAGCTCGTCGGGCAGCTGCGGCCTGTCGAGCAGGGAAGTGGGAAGATTGACGGAAATGGGGATGCGATGCCCCTGGCCGCGCCAGATGCGATAGGCCTTCAGCCCGTCTTCCAGCATGCGGATCAGCAGTTCGTGGTCCAGGCCGTAGTCGCGCAGGGCCTTCAGGAACGACGAGGGCATCATCAGCCCCAGTTCCTGGTGCTGCCAGCGCACCAGCGCCTCGGCGCCCACGATCTGCCCCGACGACAATGATTTCTTGGGCTGGAACCATGCACGGATGCTGCCGTCGCGTAGCGCGCTTTCCAGGCTTTTCCTGTCGAGCAGGCTGCTGGCACAGTCGGCCAGGGGGGCGCTGGATGCGGCGTCGGCGGCGGGCTTGCGCAGCAGGCCGGCGGCAAGGCTGTCGATCTGCTCGTGCGAAACGGGCTTGACGAAGGCGCCCAGCACGGCAAGGCCTCTTTCCTTCGCCATCAGGCTGATGCTGTTGGCCATGCGCCGCGAGCAGCCCGTCACGATGGCGAGCATGGGGTTCAAGTCCTGGCGGGCGAGCTCGTGGATGAACTGGGCGCCGTCCATGACCGGCATGTTCACGTCCATGACGACGAGGTTGTAGCCGTCGTCCCGGATGCTCCGCAAGGCGTCGCCCGCGCTTTGCTGGGTGTCCACGTGGTTGAACCCCGCCTCTTCCAGCATGTCCTTCAGGTGCGCGCACTGAAAAGCATGGTCGTCCAGAACGAGCACTTTGTAGGCAGACAACATATTCAGTTCAGATCCTCTGCTAGGTCATGCAATGTTTGCGCCAGGGCCAGGATGGGCAAGGGCTTGAGGAGCACCCGGTCCATGCCCGCGTCCAGGCCCAGGCGGGCGGCTTCTGGCGCCGCGCTGGCGGTCAGGCCCAGGATGGCCCCGGCGTAGCCGAGCTTGCGCAGCGAGCGCGCGAGTTCGTAGCCGCCCATCATCGGCATGTTGAGGTCCGTGAGGACGACGTCATGGTCCAGGGCGTTCCAGTGCCTCAGGGCTTCGTTGCCGTTGGAGACCATCGTCGCAGTGCAGCCGAGGTGCTCGAGCTGTTCGCGCAGGATGATCTGGTTGATGACGTTGTCTTCGACCACCATCACGCGCAGCCCCAGCGAAATGCGCTGCACGTGGGCCTGGCCCAGCGCGGGCCGTTCGATGCCGTCCTGGGCCGTGCGCACGGCCCGCCCGATGCTGACCGGATTGAAGGTGCTTGCGATGCCGGTCTTGGACACCGCGGCGACGAGGGTCTCGTGGCCCGAGCCCGGCGCCAGCACGCGCACCCGGCCATGCTTCCAGCGGGGTTCCTGCGGCGCGGGAGGCCAGGCCTGCACGAGCACGGCATCCTCGCATTCGAGCGTGTCCGCGTATCCGCGGTAGGGCATGGCCACCGCGCCCCATTGGTTCAGCCAGGCGCACAGGTTGGCGACGACCTCGGGAACGGCTCCGTCGACATAGACCGGACGCCGGCGCAAGGCGACGGCCGCCGCCGCCGAGGCCGGCGCGTCGAGCGTCACGGTGAAGACGATGCTGGTGCCCAGGCCTTCCTCGCTGACGACGGAGAGGGAGCCCCCCATGAGATCGGACAGCCGCCTGCAGATCGCCAGGCCCAGGCCGGTGCCCGAGATGTCGTGCTCGAGGCCGGCATGCGCGCGGAAATAGGGCTCGAAGAGCTGGGCCTGGGACGCCGCCGGAATGCCCACGCCGGTGTCCGCGACCTGGAACCGGAGCGAGATGCGGCCATGGCCCGGGGTCGCCGCGGACGCCCGGACCACCACGCGGCCGGCTTCGGTGAACTTCACCGCATTGCTGACGAGATTGTTCAGGACCTGGAGGATCCGGGTGGGGTCTCCGAGGACGGTCATGGGCACGTCGATGTCGGTGACGGCATAGATGAGCAGCCCCTTGCCTTGCGCCCGCGCAGCGTAGTTGGCGACGACGCGCTCCAGGATGTCGGCGGGCGAGAACTCGGCGATGTCCAGTTCCTGGCGCCCGGCTTCGATGCGCGACAGGTCCAGGGTGTCGTTGATGGTGCGCAGCAAGGTCGAGGAGGATTGCTGGATGGTGTTCAGGTACTGCTGCTGCTGGCCGCTCAGGCCCGTCAGCGCCAGGAGCTCCAGCGTGCCGACGATGCCGTACAGGGGCGTGCGGATTTCATGGCTGATCGTGGCGAAGAACATGGTTTTCGCCTCGCTGGCCTTGTCGGCCGCCTGCTTGGCCTTCCTGAGCGTGCGCTCGATCTCCTTCTGGCTGGTGATGTCGCTGATGCCGCAGAGCACGACGTCCTCGGATTGGTAGGACATGGCGGCGAACGTCAGGCAGACGCTGCGCCCGTCTGCCAGCGTGTACTCGCGGCCGCCCGTTGCGGTGGTGGCGTGGCGGATGTCCTCGCGCCAGCCGTCGTGCTCGTCGAGCAGGCGCCGGGCGGCTTCGTTGGACATGATCAATTCGCCGTCCGCGCGGCGGACCAGGCTGAGCCCGACCGGCGCGACCTCGATGATCTTGTCGTTGAGCGCGACGCTGTCGGCCAGGGCCTGGTACTGCCGCAAGGCGGGCTGGACGAGCTTTTTCTTGATGTGCCGGACCGCCAGCAACACCACGGCGATCAGCAGCAGACAGACGGCGCCCGAGGTCCAGAATGAGGCCGCACCATGGCGCAGGACGTCGAGCATCGGCACGTAGTAGGCGAGCTTCCAGCCGGCTTCGCCCACCGCCTTGACCAGGACCAGGTTTTCGGGGAACCAGGTTCCGCCCTGGAATCCGAACGAATCCTGGCCCAGGCGCGACGCCATGGGGGCGATCATGGTTGGCAGCGGGCCGCCATGCAGGGCCACGCGGCTGTTGCTGTCGTAGAGCGCATAGCTGCCGCTGTCGCTCGCGCATTCGGCGGCGATGACCGCGGCGATGCCGTCGACCTCCAGGCCGACCCAGCTGCGCTCCTGGCCCGTGGTGTCGAGCGGGGTATAGAGGAAAAAGCGGTCCACGTCGTCCATGGGGGGGCGCAGCCAGACGATGGGCGCGCGGCCGTCGGGACCGGGGACGGGGTCGCGCATGGCGAGGGTTTCCGACAGCCAGCGTTCGGTGCTGTGCGAGATGGGCGCCGCCCGCCGCCGCGTTTCCAGGGGCAAGCGCTGCGCGGCGGCCTCCTCGGCCGGCGCGTAGACGATGCGCGCGTTGGCAGCGGCCACGTCGGCGCGATCCCGGGGCGTCAGGATGAGCGCCCATTCATAGCTGTCGTCCTGTTTCGGGAGCGGCGTGACGCTGATCTGCCGGGTTTCTCCGAAGGTGTCCGGCGTGCGTTCGGCCGGCATGCGGTCGGTGTTGCGCACCGACGAGCCGGCGACCGACCTCAGCAGCCCTTCGCGCTGGTCGAAAAAGACCTGCGCGTTGTAGGCGGCGGCATTCATCCGCCGCCGGTACCTGGAGACTTCGTCGCTGAACGACCAGTACAGGGATAGCGCGGTCCCCACCAGGATGCACGCAAGCAATGCTACGGCAAACAGGTGCAGCAGAAGCATGGGCAGGCCGGGCGCGGCGGGCCCCGGCTTCCGGAAGAGGCGGGGAGCGACAATCATGTAACGATGATAGGAGTCGCATCCGTCTCAAAAAACCAGAGGATTCTTAAAAGTGAGGCCGCGGCGCGAGCCGCGCGCATGGCCGGCCCCGGGGCCTATTGGAACAGCCCGCTTTCCATGCAGAAGGCAACCAGCTCCTGATCTGTCTGCACGTTCAGCTTGCGCATGGCGGAGGCTTTCTGGCCGCTGATGGTCTTCACGCTGCGTTTCAGGTTTTCGGCGATCAGCGTGACCGTTTCCCCGCGCACGAAATGCCGGAGCACCTCGAATTCCTTGGGCGACAGGCTATTGATGCAATCGCCGATGGGGTTGCGCTGGACGCCCGCCAGGTGGTCGCGCCCGAATCCGGGCGGATAGTATTTTCTTCCAAGGCGCAGCATGGACAGCGCGGTGACGATTTCGGCCAGGTTGTCGCGCTTGAGGACCACGGCGGCAACGCCCGCGTCGTAGAGGGCCGAGATGATCATCGGATTGGACACCATGGTCAGCACGACGATCTGCAGGTCGGGGTGCCGACGTACCAGATATTTGATCAGGCGCATGCCATCGCCGTAGGCATCGTCGCCCGGCATGGAATAGTCCGTGATCACCACGTTGGAGTGGTTTTTTTCCAGGTGCGAGATGAGATCGGTCGAGCTGGAGACGGCTCCCGTGACCTCGACGTTAAGGACCGTGTCCAGGAGATCGCGTATGCCCACCAGAACGAGGGGATGGTCGTCCGCGAGGACAATTCGAAGTTTATCCATTGAGGAAGCAGAAAAGCGGCGTGCAATGGGACGCCTGGCCCATCGCAAATTCTGCATCAAGACGTGGACTTAAGCTAGGAGCGCTACGGCGGAAGGGCCGCCCGGGAGGGCGGCCCTTCCGCTTTCAGTCGTCCAGCGCGGGCACGGTTCCGATCTGGGCGAGGATGCGCGGCGATTCCATGTCGCCGGTTTCCTTGTCGATCAGGACCTCGTAGGCGGCGACGCCCGCGAATTTGGAGGCCATGGAATTCGCGATCCGGATGGCTCCGAATTCGCTGCTGGCGGGGCGGATTTCGCCAGGAGCCACGCCATTGGCGGCGGCACGATAGGGAACGACGATGTATTGGACGAGATGAGCAGCTTCTGACACAGGATTCTCCTGGACGGCAGTTTTTTCGGGCGAGCGAAATGTATCACAAGGTACTGTATTTTTGTACAGTATTTTTTAGCGCGATTTTCGACCGCCCTGGGAAAACCCCTAGCGCCCGCTCGTTGCCCGATTTTCCGCTCGCCCCTATTATTTTCGAAAATACGTGAATTTTTATAAAAGAGGCAAGGGATGGAAGCGAACCGCTACGATGCGTACCGCGAGGAAACCATAGGCCGCGCCAATGTGGCCGACTCGCCCGAGCTGGTTGCCTACTACAAGGAGCTGGCTCGCCTCGAAACCGGCGCCCTGTGGACGGTGGCGAACAAGATCGAGCCGTGGGCGCCGCGTTCGGCGTCGGTGCCGGTGGTGTGGCGCTACCAGGACCTGCGCGCCCATGTCTTGCGTTCCGCCGAGCTGGTTTCCCCCGAAGAGGCGGGCCGGCGCGTCATCTACCTGAACAACCCCGGCCGGCGCGACGTAGCCGCAGCCGTGGGCTGGCTGTATTCGGGCCTGCAGGTGATGAAGCCCGGCGAACTGGCTTCCGCCCACAAGCATTCGCATTCGGCGCTGCGCTTCATCATGGAAGGGCGCGGCGCATTCACCGTGGTGGACGGCCACAAGATGACGCTGGGCGCGAACGATTTCGTGCTGACGCCCAACGGCACCTGGCACGAACACGGCGTGGCCGAGGACGGTACCACCTGCATCTGGCAGGACGGCCTGGACATTCCGCTGGTCAACGCGATGGAAGCGGGCTTCTACGCCGTGCATCCCGAGCTGAACCAGACCGTGACCCACCCGGTGGACGACACCAGCGCCGCCTGGGGCAATGCGGCCCTCAAGCCGCAGGTGTCCGGTTGGACCAAGCCGTATTCGCCGCTGTTCAAGTACGAATGGGAGCCCACCTACGAGGCGCTGCGCCGTTATGCGCGCACCACCGCCGGCAGCCTCTACGATGGCATCCTGCTCGAATACGTCAACCCCGCCACGGGCGGCCCGGTCATGCCCACCATCGGCGCCAGCATGCAGTTGCTGCGGGCCGGCGAGCACACCAAGGCCCATCGCCATACCGGCAGCTTCATCTACCAGGTGGCCAAGGGCAGCGGCTATTCCATCATCGACGGCAAGCGCTATGACTGGACCGAGCGCGACATCTTCTGCGTGCCTTCCTGGGCGATCCACGAACACGTCAACCTCTCTTCCAACGACGACGCCTGCCTGTTCAGTTTCAACGACCTGCCCGTGATGCGTTCGCTGGCGCTTTACCGCGAAGAAGCGGTCAAGGAAAACGACGGCCACCAAGTGCTGATCTAGCGCCGCCTGTTCCCTTATTGAATCTTTTCCGCCGCGCGGGCCTCGTCCGCGCGCTTGACTCAACTCGTCCTGAATTTATGGAGTTCCTATGCGCTTGGTGACTTTTCGCGCTCATCCCACCGCCGCCGCCCGTCTGGGCGCGCTGGCCGAAGGCTATGTCATCGATCTGGCCCTGCTGGGCCGGGCCGGCGGCGTGGACCTGCCTGATGACATGCTCGCGTTCATCGACCTGGGGCCCGTGGCCGTGGCGCAGGCGAGCAAGCTGATGGAGGCCTATCGCGGCGCATGGCCCGTGGGCACCGCGCTGCCGCAGGAAAACGTCAAGCTGCTGGCGCCGATTCCGCGGCCGCGCAAGAACATCTTCGGCATCGGCCTGAACTACGTGGAACACGTGGCGGAATCCAGCCGCACGCTGGACACCTCGGCCGACCTGCCCAAGCAGCCGGTGATCTTCTCCAAACCGCCCACCTCCGTCATCGGTCCGGGCGATGCCATCGAGCACAACGCCAAGATTACGCAGCAGTTGGACTGGGAAGTGGAGCTGGCCGTGATCATGGGCCGCCGCGCCTCGCGCGTGGCCGAAGCCGATGCGTTGTCCTATGTCTTCGGCTACAGCGTGATGCTCGACATGAGCGCTCGCGATTGCCGCCGCGCCGGCCAGTGGATTTATTCCAAGGGCCAGGATACCTACGCGCCGTTCGGCCCCTGCATCGTGACCGCCGACGAGATCCCGGACCCGCAGGTGCTGGACCTGTGGCTGACGGTCAATGGCGAGAAGAAGCAGGGCTCCAACACGCGGCACATGCTGTTCAAGGTGCCGTTCCTGATTTCGGACATCAGCGCCGGCATCACGCTGGAACCGGGCGACATCATCGCCACCGGCACGCCGGAAGGCGTGGGCGCGGGCCGCAAGCCGCAGGAGTGGCTGTGGCCGGGCGACGTGGTGGTGGCCTGCGTGGAAGGCATCGGCACGTTGCGCCATCCGGTGGTGGCCGTTTAAAGCGCCCGGCCGCCGGGGCGGCGGGCAACGCAATCTCCTAGGGGAAAACATGATCAAGACACAGATACTGGGCGGCGCCGCCGCCGCGTTGTCCGTCGCGCTGGGCGCCGCGGCGTTCATGGGACCGGCACACGCCGCGGAACCGGTCAAGATCGGCTTCATCGCCACCTTGTCCACGCCGGCGGGCTACATCGGCGAAGACGAGCGCGATGCATTCAACCTGGCCATCAAGCAGGGCGGCGGCACGCTCGGCGGCGTGCCCGTGCAGCTGGTGATCGAAGACGACGGCCTGAAGCCCGCCAACGCCAAGCAGGCGGCCGATCGCCTCCTGCAATCCGGCGTCAGGCTCTATACCGGCGTGAACTTCTCCAACGTGCTGGCGGCGGTGGTGCCCAGCGTGGTGAAGTCGGGCGCATTCTATGTCAGCCTGAATCCCGGCCCGTCGAACTTCGCGGGCGAAAAGTGCGATCCCAATTATTTCGTGGCGTCCTACCAGAACGACGCCTTCCACACGGCCGGCGGCGTGGCGGCCAACGAACTGGGCTACAAGCGTGTCGTGCTGCTGGCGCCCAACTACCAGGCCGGGCGCGACGCGATCGAAGGTTTCAAGCGCACCTACAAGGGCGAGGTGGTCACCGAGATCTACACCAAGCTCGAC
>Ga0182735_1000503_pt1 | contig 31548 bp, 39 predicted proteins | sample eDN5th30CKraftMG_FD_128524 | JGI IMG/M metagenome (GOLD analysis project Ga0182735, IMG submission 128524) | Enriched Miracle-Growth compost microbial communities from Emeryville, California, USA - eDNA 5th pass 30_C Kraft MG (version 2) (version 2) ...
AGCGAGTTCAGGCAATGAGCGACGGATCGGTGAAGTTGTCGAGCGACAGCGAACTGTACGAGTCCGAGTATGTTAGCGCTGATGCGTTCGAGTCGATGGAAGTCATCGGCTTTTGCGCGGGCGTTTTGAGCCGTCTTTACTGACAGCCTTGTCAGCTTCTTTCTTCTCAGCTCGTCTCAATGTGTTGTACAAGGTGGCGCGACTCACGCCGTATCGTTCGGCGATGTTTGCGACAGTGATCGAGTCATCGCGCATCAGTGCGCGAATCTCCTTTATCGCTTGATCGTCGAGGGAAGAGGGTCGCCCGCCCATCCGGCCGCGCGCTCGTGCGGCCTTTATGCCGGCCGTGGTGTTCTCCCGAATCACGTCGCGCTGATACTGAGCCATCGAGGCCATAAAGCCGAAAAACATGCGGCCCTGTGCTGTGCTCGTGTCGATCTTTTCGGTCAGGCTTTCGAAGCCGACTTTGCGTGTGTGCAGCTCGTTCACGATGTTCACGAGATCATTGAGCGATCGGCCTAGCCGATCGAGTCGCCAAACGATGAGCGTGTCGCCGGCGCGCAGCGCGCGCAGCACGTTCGCCAGCTCGGCGCGTGAGCTGGCCGCCTTGCCGCTTGCCTTTTCTTCATAGAACTGCACACAGCCGGCCCGCGCGAGCGCGTCGCGCTGCAGGTCTAGATTCTGGTCGCTCGTCGACACGCGGGCATAGCCGATGCGCAGGCCGCCGCTTACGAGGTCGAGGGTTCCACGGTCGGCGGGGTCACGCATGGCGCTGTATCGCCTTCATGAGGTCGTTGCGGCCGTAGCCCATGCTATGCGCGCGTTCGATGAGTTCGGCGCGCACACGGCTCGCGTATTCGTTGATGCGGAAAAGCTCGCGCACGTTCGCGGGTTGTATTTCGTTGCGCACGATGGGGCCGGTGCATACCGTCCTGTCGAACGCTTCGCATCGGGCGACGTATTCAGAGGCCAGCGTCGCGAGTGGGTCGTCTGTGATCTCCCATGAGCCAGACCATAGAAACGTGGTCACGTCTCCATCGCGGCGCGCCGCTGCAACGCAGCCGCGCTCGGCGCCGCATAGGCCGTTATCGACACCAATAAACGTGTTGTTGCCCGTCGGCTGAATGTGCATGTATAAAAACTCCGCGTGTATACCGTTTTGTAGTCACAGAAAACTATACAGAGTTTTTAGACACTATTGGCGAGAAAAAGGGCCGCGCGGCGGCCCCTTTTGGGTATGTATAAAAATCCAAGGTTTTATAGACACATCGATGTCGAGCAGCTCTAGCCGCCTTTTCGAAAGTGGTCGCGATGCCTGTCCGTGGTCGGATCGTCGCGAACTTCGAGTTCGAGCTGTGTCGTGAAGCCGGCGTCGCCGGTAATCGTGTGCGTTGCTTCCTTCACAAGCCAGGGCGTTTCATTGATGACGGGTTTGAAGCCTGACACGGTGACGGGCTGTTCGGGAAACAGCTCGGCGCGGCCTAGCGCGAGCGTGTAAGACATGGTCGCCTGACTGCGTTTGACGCGGGCCAGCTCGGCAGTCGCGGCCGCTCGTGCTTCGGCTTCGGTCGCATAGTCTTCGGGCAATACTTTGACGTTCTTGTTGTTTTCGCCGCCGACGACAATCGACTTGCGCTTGCCCTTCGTGTTTGAGTGGTAGTGCGCGCGAACGGCCTGATAGCTCTCGCGCTCGGCGACGTGGTAACGATGAGAGTCGCCATCCTTGCGCGTCAGGTTGAGCACGGCAAGCGCCTTGCCGCTTACCGTCTTGCCGGCGCCGATCGCCATAAACAACAGATTCAGGTCTTTGACGTTCATCACGGCGTCGTATCGCTTCGCGAGCCGCGTGAGAAATGACATATCACTTTCGTGCGTCTGGTCGATATGGTCGATCAGAATCGCGCCGATAACAGCTTCGACCTTTGCTGTCAGAGAGTGCCGGCTTGCGATCGCCGTCACGATATCGACGATCGTCGAGCGATGCCAGCTTTTCTCTCGTCGCTCATGCATGGCGTTCGTCATCGAGGCAGACTTCGCGCGGATCGTCAGGATATCGGGTGCGCCGCTATGTTCGACTTCGTCGACGGTGAATGTGCCTTTGCTCGCGAGTGGTTCGCCGACCCATCCGATCGACAGCTTGATATCGGCGCCGCGATTCGGAATGTCGAATGAGCCCTTCGAATCGTCGAGCACGATATCGAGCGTGTCGGGTTCTTCAGAGCGTGACTCGCGAAGCGTCAGGCTGATGAGGTTCGGCGCGAACGCGCGCGAGATATCGCGGCCGTTGAGCGTTATTTTGTAATCCGCTTGAGGTTGCTTGCGCGCGATCGATGCAGTTTGATCGCTCATGCTGTCGCACCTGACGAGGTCTTTTCAAGAACGAACGAAACGACGCTACTGATAGCGTCGCCGTTGCCCTGCGATATCTGCTTTGCGGCCGTCACGGCTTTGTCGAGGTTGATCCCGCTTGCCGTCGACAGGCCTTTGATTGCGGCCGCCGCAGCTTGCGGCGCCATGTTTCCCGCGACGCCGATCGCAGCTGCCTTCAACGTATTGACGGACAGGTTTCGAACATTGTTGACGACAGTCGTCGCGACGCCGGTCACTTCCTTGAGGTCGCTCATCATCTGTTTCGCGCTGTCTGCCGACTCTTTGCCGTCGCCTTGCGCCGCCGCGATCGTTTCATCGGCGACGCGCTTCAGGCTCAGGTTGAACTCGATTTTGCGGGCGATGCCTTCGGCCGTGTGATACGTGGCCGTTTCGTTGAGGCTTTCGATGATGTACGCGCCGTAGATCGTGCCGGCGCCATCGGCGAGCACATAGGCATCGCCGGCATCGCCCATCTTTGCCAGTGCGTCGAGCGAGGCGATCGAGCCGACGCCGTTATCGGCCGCGACCATGCCGTTAAGCGTGAACGTGTCGTCGCCGGCGCCGGTGAACTGACTCGCGTCGCGCGCGCCAACTCGCGAGCTGGTGCGGTGCTTCCAGTTGCGCTGACGCTGCAGCTCCTTATACGGGGCCGTCTGCAGGCTGAAAACGAATTGATCGAGGGAAAGCATCATGAGCGGTTCTCCTTCTCAGCTCAGTCGGACAGGCGCGAGCCGATACGGGCTTGTTTCGCGCGATCGCGGCGGTCCAGTTCGGCGCGCACGGCTTGAGCGATCGCCGCCGGATCGGCGCCGGCGGCCGGGTAAATGTTGATGGTGATCGCCGCGACGCCGCCGGCGGGCTGATTTCCGGCCGTCTGAGCGGCCGCGAGGGGTGCGCGGGTATCAAATGGCACGGCAGGGCGTACGAGCGGTGTGGCGGCCGCTGTAGCGGCCGGCGTGGCGAATGAAGTCGCGGCGACGAGCGCGAGGCCTGTCGCGGCCTTCGCGATGCGTCCCTGTTCGCCTTCCATGCCGATCGCGGCGCCCTGGCTGATGAACCCGCCCAGCTCGCCGAAAACGCGGCTCGGGCTGTGAATGCCGAGCTTTTCCTTGAACCATCCGACCGTCGAGCTGGCGACGTTGACAATCGCATCTTTCACGGTGCCGAGGCCGCCTGTGATGCCGTTCACGAGGCCTGACACGATGTTCGAGCCAAAGCCGGAGAACGTGGCCGGCAGCGTGCCGAACCAAGTCGCGGCCGCCGAGAACGTCGAGCGGATACCGTCCCACAGGCCGCCGAAAAATGCCTTGATCGGCTCCCAATACTCATAGATCAGGAATGCACCGAGCGCGATCGCCGTGATCGCGAGGCCGATCGGGTTCATGAGCATCATGCGGCCGACGAACATGATCGCCGAGCCGAGCAATCGGAACGCGTTCGCGCCGAGGCCTAGCACGCGGGCCAGAATGCCGCCCTGCATGCCGAGAACCTGCATGCTGAATTTCAGCACGGCGAGCGGGCCGAGCACGCCGGCGAGTGCGATCGTCATCGTGCCGCATACGACTAGAATCGCGGCGAGCGCGGCGAGCGCCGTGATGATGACTTTCGCGGCCGTGCTGTGCTCGCGCATGAAACCGACGACTTTCGAGGTCGCCGCGGCTGTCGCCTGCAGTCCGGCGTTGTAGATCGGCGAGACCTTTTCGCCGATCTCCAGCTTGAGATCGCGCAGCTTCGCGAGCGCGTCGATTTCGCGGCCGGCGGTCAATTGCTGGCCCTTGTCGTTGAGCTGGTCGATGCCGTCAGCGCCTGCGTTCAGCTTCTCATTCTTGTGAATCTGCGTTCGCTGCATGTACATCGTCGTGAACAGGTTCGCGGCTGTGCGATTCGTGAAAATCGTCGCGATCATGTCCTTGACCTTGTCAGGGTCGGTGATACCCTTCGCCGCGAGCTTCGGCAACAGAACCTTTTCCATCCATTCGAGCGGCGAGGCCTTCAGCACTTCGCCGCCGGCGAGTGCGCCGGGTTTGATTTGCTTGATCATGCCGATCTTGTTGTATTCGACCATCTTCGGGTCGAGCAGTCCGAGGCCTTGCATGACCTTCGCCGCCTTCACGGTCGTTTTGCCCTGGTAGACGTTGCTGTACGCCGACATAAGGCCAGTGCCGACAGCATGGCCGCCCATTTCCTGAATGAGCGGTTCCATCTGGTAATAGAACGCGTCCTTGCGCATCTGTTTCGCAGCGACGCCGCCGGTCTGAATGAAATTGCGCCACTCGTCGCCGCCCACGCGGCCGCCGGTCGCCGTGAGAACCTTTTGCACCATGTTCGCTTCGTCCTTGAACGTCGCTTCGTCCTTCGTGCCGCCGCGCAGCTCGATGACCTTCAGCATGTTCATGAACTTTTCTTCGTTCGCGTGCGCGTCTTCGGCGCCGAACATCGCTTCGTTGGCGAACTTCATTTTTGACAGGGTTGGCATGACCATCTGTGCATGGTGCTCGTCGGCAAAGATCGTCAGCGAATCGCGCATCATCGTGAGATTGTCTGTCGTCGACACGCCATAGACACGCATGGCGCGCGCGTACTTCTTCGCGTCTTCGGTCGCGTGATCGCCGAGGCCGAGCGCCTTGATTCTCATCGCTTCGCCTTCGGCCTTTTTCGACTCGTCGAGCGTTTCGCGCAGATCGCCGATGATGTGCATGCCTGTCGACTTCGCGGCATATCCAGCGACGGCCATGCCGCCGGCCATGCCTTGCGCGGCCGCCATGCTCTTACGCGCGGCCGCGACGCGCTTTTCGCGCTCGCCGATCGCTTCGAGCTTGCGCATCTGTTCCGTCATGGTTGCCGTGGTCGCGGCCATGTTGGTGCGTAGCTCACGCTCGTGCTGCGCGAGATTGCGCGTATTGACGCCAGCCGTAGACAGGTTGTTGCGCAGCTCGTTAAGCGCGGCCGTTTGCTGTTTGTGTTCGGTGCGCAGTTGTGACGCGGCCTGTTTTGCCTTCGCCAGATCGGCAATCATCTGTTGCGACGGCGGGCCGAACGCGCGAAGCGATTGCGAGAGCTGTTTGACGTGATCGCGCGCAGCGCCGAGCTGTGTCGACGTGTTCGATAGGCCGGTGTGCAGCTCGCGAAACGATGAGATCGCCTTTTGAGTCTTGCCCATTTCGGCCAGCTCGCGCCGGGTTTCCTTTAGCGAGCCGGCAAGCCCCTTGTTCCCGGCCAGAATGTTTTTGAGGGGCTTCGTGATGTTGTCGATCATGTCGAACATCACGCGAAGTTTGAGGGCGTTATCCATCGTTCTATTGGCTTCCGTAGCGGGTGCGCGCTCGCTCGCGCCAGTCCATCAGTTCGGCCAGGCTGAAACTGTCCATCGTCGACGGCGCCCAGCCGAAAACCGTCGCGATATCGGCCATCGAGTCTTCTACGCGGTCAGGGATTCCATGCTCTGTTTGACCGCCTTCGTCATTAAAAAACCTGCAAAGATGCCCCCCAGTTGCACCAGATCAGCAGGGTCGAGCGTGGCAACGTCGCGATCGGTCAGGGTCGGCGCGCTGATGCGCGGCAGAACCTTCGACAGTGCCGAAACGTCGAGATTGACGAGATCGGACAGCGACACGCCGCGCAGCTCGCCGGAACTCGGTTTGCGCAAGGTCACCTTCGTGATCGTCTGCGCGCCGCGCGTGATCGGCGTATCGAGCGTGTACGTGTTCGGGTCGTGTGGCTGTTCGCCGGCCGCCGTCGAGATCGTCGGTTCTTCCTTGAAGGCCACGTCTTGCGCAGCCGTGTTCGAGTCGTTCTTTTTCATGGTTCGATTGCTTCGTGAATGGTGGTGATGAGGCCGGCCCGATCGTTCGAGCCGGCGCCGTGCTCGAGCGCGGTTACAGACCGATCGCGGTGCGCAGTGCGGCCAGCAGATCGTTACCGTTGATCTTTTCGATCATGTTGACGAAGTCCAGCTCGATAATGTCTTCGCCGTTCACACTGAGCTTGTAGTAGCTCGCGACGGTCGTGACCTTGAAAGAGGTGTCTTCCTTCGCCTTCGCCGTGCCGGGGTCGATCTCCATGTGCCGGCCCTTTACGACGATCTCGATCGAGTCGTAAGAGGTCGAGTCTTCGGCCTGATAGCCGCCGGCGAAGCGCAACAGCACGCCGTCATGCGTCGTGATGCCGTATTGCTTCAGCACGCTTTTCATGAAACCGCCGGCAGTCCATTCCATCTGAATGCCTTCGTTTCCGAAATCGACCTTGATCGGGCCGCTCATGCCGCCGCCTTGCCAGTCCTCCATCTTGCGCGTGAGCTTCGGCAGCGTGACTTCGGCAATCTGTCCGACGAAGTTCTCGCCGTTCTGAAACAGATTGAACCCTTTGAGTTTGCTAGGCATACCCATGTTCTTTAGCTCCTAGTTGTGGCCTGTGTGTGCCGGGCTTTACGCGGTGACCTTCGTTGCGAAGTCGGCAAGGTAGCGATCGGTGATGCGCTGGCGAAGCGTGAGGTTTTCCAGCGGCGGAACCGGCGTGTAGTCGTAGTCGATATATGCCTGGCCGGCCTTGAGCACGTCAGTCGTGTTCGGCTCCGGGTCGAACCACGATGCGCCGCCGATCAGATAGCCGAGCGAAACCCATTGCCGGAATTTGCCGTTGATGCTTTCGATGATGTCGCGGGCGAGCGACGGATTCAGCGGGCCGTCGACAACAGGCATTTGCGCCTGTGCGATCGAGTCGCCGACGACTTGCGCCGTGCGCGTGTAGTTCTCGAACGCAAACAGCGGATCATCCGAGCAGGTGCGTGAACCCCAGAAGCGATACCCGTCCTGATTGATGAGCGTCGTCACTTCCTGTTCGTTCAGGTAGCCGGCATCGGTCGCCGGGTCCATCAGATCCCATGACACGTCAGCGGCGATACCCGTCACGCCATTTACAGCGACGTTCGAAAGCGTCTTGTGCCAGCCAGTATCGTTGTCGATCTTCGCGCGCAGACCCATCGCATACGCGACGGCCGGCACTTCGACCGTTGCGCTGGTGGTGTCATCCCACGCGAGGAAATTCGGCCAGAGAATCATCAGCTCGCGCGCGGCGAACTGTTTGCGATACGTGGTCGCTTCTTCCTTCGTCTTGGCGCCGCTCGCATACGCATAGGCGAAGCCCTTGAGCGCCTGAGCGGTCGTCACGAGCGCAGTCGCGACCGGTTGCGTATCGAGGAACGGGGCGCCGAGAATGCGCGGCTTCACGCCGAGCTTTGCCTGTGCGGCCAGCAGCGCTTTCATGCCGGTGTATTTACCATCGGCCGTAACCGTGCCGATGACGTTCGAGGTCGTTTCTGCATCGTCGGCGCCTTCTTCGACGCGCACGACGACCGTGATCGGCTTCGTCTGTGCGCCGATGGCCGTCAGTGCCTTGCGCAGCGTGCCTTGTGTGCCGGCCTTGCCGAGTGCCGCGATGACGTTCGTCACGAGAACCGGGGTATTGAGCGGGAACGTGTCGACGTCTGCATCCGATGCCGTGCACACGAGGCCGAGAATTGCCGTCGAGATCGAGCGGATCGGCCGCGTGCCAGAATTGATCTCGACGAGCGTTACGCCGTGGTGATAGCTGTCCTGCGCCATGTTTTTGACTCCAAGTTGATAAGCAGGGAAAGAGAGAAGCGATCAGGCGATCGCGGTCACGAAATCAGGTGCGGACGGCAGGTCGATGTTCGGCCAGCCTGTAGCGTCAGCAATGTCGCGAAGCGCCTGTCGGTACTTCAAAAGCGCCGTGAATTGATCGGTCGTGAGCGTGGTGCCGTTGCCGATCAGCTTTTCATCCTGGTGCCGCGAAACAAGCCAGTCCGTAGCCTTCAGCGCCGTGTCGCGTTGTGCGCGCTTCAGCGCGGCTGTTTGGTCGCGTGTGAGCGGCAGCGGGTCGAGCGCAACGGCAGCGCCTGAGTCGTCGACACAAAGGCGCTTGCCGTTGCCTTGCGCGAGTATCAGGGTCATCCATTGATCGTCAGTGATTTCGATAGCGTTGACACCGTCAGGTATGGGGCTATCGGTGCTGTCGTAAAAGGCGATGATTGCGCTTTGCGCGTTATATGCTGCGTATTTTTGGCCCATGGTGATCTCAGTAGGTAAGCGCCGTCCAGAAAATACCTTGTGTAACGTAGGCATTCGATGTATTTACAATCGCCGCCTGAACGCTCGATTTCGATGAAGCATTGTTGTTGCACATGAAAATGCCAGCAGTTGACGATGAGCTAAGCGATGTACCGGTTACCGAAACAATTCCATTTGGCGCGGACACGGGGAGGGTTAGTGTTGAGTATCCTGACGAGGACGACGTAAATAGACCAAACTGGATAATCAAGCCGCTCGGGAGCTTCTGATAGCCACTGCTTCCGAGCGTTGCCGCGAACCCCTGAGTTGAGCCAAGCTGAAGTGAGCCGCCGAACACAATCCACTGATTTGTGCCGCCCTTAACGATGAACAGTGAGTCCCCGTTCTTCATGGCTATGGTGCCTTGCCCAACGGAATTCATCTGAAACAAGTCAGAGCCGTTACACGCAAGCGTCACGCCGCCCGAACTTGTGTTGTTCGACCAAAACCAATACGCGGTCCCTTGGGGAACTGAAGCCGCCGGCGGCAGCGTGAAACCAATCGTTGCCGTTCCATACCCGACAATGAGTGCGCCAGCTTGCGCCAGCGAGATTGTCTGGCTGGTATTGAACTGGAGCTGATTGGAGAAGTTGCCAAGCGCCCTCTGAACGAATGAAGTGGGGGCGAGCAGCGGGCTACTGTCGAACTGCGCCGGCAATGGCGCCTTCGGCGCGCCGGTAAAGATCGGCGAATCTAGCGCGGCTTTCAGCGCGAGCGCGTTCGTCATCGTCGTCGCGAAATTCGGATCATCGCCGAGCGCATCAGCCAGCTCTTTGAGCGTGTCTAGCGCTCCGGGTGCAGCAGCAACGAGCGCACTGATCGCGGCCTGCATCTGCACGATCGTCGCGTATTGCGGGTGCGGGTTGACCGCGGCCGCATGCGCTTCGAGCTGGTCTTTCAAGTATCGCGTGCGGTTGCCGAGCTGGCGCCCCTGCACGTTGTCGATACCATCCGGGCCGCCTTCGACGGGGTCTGAGGTCTCGTACTGATAAACGCCCGCTTCCCACTGCGAGACTTCTACAAGGTTCGCCATTAAGTCGCACTCCCTCTGTTGTACTGGCCGTTTCGTGTGGCGGTGCCGTTATGACGGATCGGCGCCGCGCGATAGTCGAGTGCCGCGAGCATCGAACGTTGAGGTGCATAGCGTTCGAGCACGGCTTTCAGGTTGTCCGCCTGGTCGCGGGTGATCGCGCGCGAGAGCTTGACGATGTATTGCGCCCATGCGGTCGGCTCGCCGTGCAGGTAGTCGCCGTTTCTCGTCGTCGATCCATCGCGCCGGCGAATGCGGCGCCCTTCGACGAGCGTCACTTCGCCAAAGCCGAGCCGGCGGATAACTTCGCGGATCGCCCAGGGCGTGCCGCGCTTCTGATGCAGTTGAATCGCCGACTTGATGAGCGCGCGGCGCGCATCATCCGATTCGGCCAGCTCCCAGCCGTCGACGGAAACTTCGGCCGCGAGGTACGGCAGCAGCGCAGCCGGGCATTTGTCCGGGGTCCAGTAGTCGCGAACGAGGATAGGCAACGTATCGACGGCCGCGAGCGCGGTCGCCGTGCACGTTTCGAGGGGTGTCGCGTTCGGCGGCAGGAGCTTAGGCATAGATGCCGCCGTACTCGATATCGATGCCGATGCAATACGAAGCCTGAGTCGGGCCGATCGCGAGATCGCCGGCAGGCTCGACCAGCTCGGTTTTCGACAGGCCTGCAGCCTGACATACGCCCTTGATCGCCGATTCGGCAACGCCGATGCCGATGCGGTGAACCTTGTCCGCATACGCCTGAGCGTTCGCTTCGGCCTGGGCAATCAGCACGTCTGCGCCGACAGCCGAGCGCGTATAGCCTTTCGCGCGAATGCGATATGTGACGATCTCGGCAGACTCAACGAAAACCGTGTCATTGAGCGGGCGTTGATCTTCGGCACTCAGGGCGGTCGCGACGGCGTTGCACAGATCGTCTGACGCCGTGCCGTCGCCTTCGCTCGATAGCAGTGTCACGAGCACGTCGCCGGGTTGTGGGCGCGAGCTTTGAGCATCAATGATCCGGCCGTCGACGGCGCGCGCCTTGGTGACATACGCGGCAGCGGGGCCGGCGACGCTGAACCCCTGCGGCGCGAGCTGGATACGCTCGCGCAATGCGTCGTCGTCTTCGTCGACTTCGGCAATGTTGTTTGCTGCATCAGCCGGCGTGACGATCAGGCGTTCGAGGCCAAAGAGCGCCGCGCGCTGCTCGAGGTCGTTACCCTTCGCGAAAGCGAGCATCACGGCGCGCACGGCGTCATTTACGCGCTGACGCCATACCAGTTCACGATAGCTGTTTTCCTGCAACAAGCGCGCGAGCGGTTCAGACTCCAGCTCAACGGTTGCGGCGATTTCGGCCTGTTCGTCAGCCGGCCAGAGCGATATCAGCGCAGCCTTACGCGTTGCGTAGATCGTTTCGAAGTCGAGCACTTCGAGCGCATCAGGCAGCGGCAGGCTTGCGAGGTCGATCAATGCAGACGTGGTCATGCGAGGTTCACCCTGTTAAGTGGAATGCTCGTGCGAACGGCGTCGCCTGATTCGGTCGTGTAGCCTTCGAGGTCGATTACGGCGGCGCCGGCGTAGGTGTCAGTGATCGTGTCTTCGTCGATCGTGAGTTGAACGCGCGTGAGCACTAGCCGCGGCTCCCATCGCATCAGGGCCGTCGCGATCGCCGCATACAGGCGCGTGCGCTCGGCGCCGTTGTTGGGCGCGTCAATCTGCGAAAACAGATCGGAGCCGAACGGCCGGCGCTTCACGCACGAGGCGAGCGGCGTCGACAGAATCTTGTCGATCGACTGATAGAGGTGATCGAGATCGGCGATTGCGCGGCCGGTCGACGCATTCATGCCTTTCATATCGGCTCGCTCACGTTGTTTCCGTCGCCTTGCTCTTTGTGCGTGTGATGCGCCGAACTCTTTCCGCCGGCAATCACGTCATCGCTCACAGCGACGGTTCCGGCAATGACGGCGGCGGGGCCGCCACTTGTGCCAGCCTTGCCGCTCATACCGTTCTCAAAAACGAACGCGCCTTTAACGAGCATCGCGCCGGTGACAGTCGTTTGAGTTGCATCGATCGTCATATCGTCGGCTTTAATCAGCGCCTTCGACGTGTTGACATTGACGGCGCCGGGGGCGGTCACGTTGACGGTTGCGCCGGCTGGCAGATCGACGTTGAGAACATGGGCGGCATGGTCGTATGCGACGACAGCGCCATCGGGATAGCTGCGCGTGTGCGTGTCCGCTGTATTGCCAGGCGCGGGAAACGCATCGGAATAGAAGCCGCACAGAGCGACGCCTTGCGCGGGGTCGCCCATCGGGCACAACAGCATGACCTGTTCGCCCTTCGTCGGCGGTCGCCAGTCGCGAACATCGCCGGCGGCGAACGAGAACCACGGGAGCCAGTTCGTTTCAAGCGAGCCGGTTTCGTCGTCAGGGTCGCCGACACTGACGCGACACAGCGCGGCCGCATAGTCGATATCGAGAATCGAGCCTTTGCGAACCGCGTTTCGTGCCTGACGTTGGATTTCGTTCGAGTTCATGCCGCCATGTTGCCGGCCGCACGCGCGCGAAGCGAGGAACTGTGTTTCTAGGGTCTATTCGTACAAATAGCCCTTAAAACATGGCTATTTTGTGATGTGTTTCAGCAACATGTCGCGTATCAGCTCGCGCTCGTCTGGTGTAAAGCCGAGCAGCGCGCGCGCCGGATATTTGTATTCGACACCGCGCGGCGCGACGCGATCAGTTTCGCCGAACTGGTGAACACGAGCGACACGAGACACACGGCCATCAAAGCCGATCGCGAGGCCTGTTGAATTGGCTTCGAGCTTCAGATATCGCGTTGTGCGCAGCTTGGAAAACATCGCCGCGCGCTTGATGCGGCCGCGCTTGTCGCGATGCTTGCCGGTAGGTGTCACGCGTGGCTTGCGCGCCTCGTATGCACTCCCATCCGGGTTCTTCTGCGAGGCGATGCGCTTCTGTTGGCTGCGTCGCAGCGCGCGCGCGATATCCATCATCGCGACGCGCCGACCTTTCGGCGAGAGCTGCGCGAGCACGGCGCCGGCCCACTTGTCGAGTGTGCTCAGGTCGTCAGCGGCCATACCTGCACCTGGTCACCGTCGCGCACGCTGGTTGCGGTAATGGTAGACGGGTCGCCCGCCGGCTCAGCGACGTTCGTATAGCTGAAATCGTCGGGCCGGGCCGAGTCGTCGACGTGCTGCACGAGGCGCGATCCATCGGGGCCAATCGTCACGGCGACGCCTTCGGAGAGCTTCAGCTTGATCGATAGGTCGACGGTTTCATTGTTGAGCACGTCGCATTCGAACGTGATCGCGGTATCGCGCTGGTCCCAGTTCGTGACGAGATCGGGCTGATTAGATCGCGCCCATTCGACGATGGCGATCATGACATCGTCGGCGTTGCCGGCGAAGTCGAGCAGGATCATATTCAACGTGTACCGATACTCGAACGATGCAGACTTCGAACCGGTCGCCGCGATCGATCCGGAGTCAATGAACACGGTCAGCTTGTCCGGTTCATTGACGAGCGACGGAATCGCCTTTTCGAGCGCGGCGCGCGCGCTGGCCGGCTTAATCATGTGCGGCCTTCGCGGCTTCGGCGTCGATCTTCGCCTGTGCCTTCGCCTGGCAGTCGGCGATCATGTCGACCTTGGCAGCGCACATGCCCCATGCGCCCTTAGCCGTCTCGAACGCGGCGTGCAGCTCGCCGTTAGTCGTCGGTGCCATTGCCGGAAGCGTGCAGCGGCTTACCGCCTGACACTGTTGCACTGAAATCGTCGGCGCCGGTGTAAGCGGGGCTTGCTGACAGGCGGGCAATGTCAGCAGGCAAAGGACTATCGGCCCAATTGCGAACGGTCGGATTTTCATTGATTACCTTCCTGATTTCCTGACGTGCGGCTGCGAGCTTCGTCTGTACGTTGTGCGTCGACACGTCGAGATGTTGCTGTTGCTGCGCCTTGTCTTTTGCGTCTTGGCGCAAACCGTTAATGGTGTGGTCGCGATCGGTCACGTCTTGCCGAGCGGCTTCGAGCTGGTGAGCGGTATCGGCCAGCTCGGCGCGCAGCTCGCGAACGTAGAAGAAAGCGGCGGCGAGCAAGGCGAGTGCGATCGCGCCGGCGACGAGTTTCGCGATGACCGGATTCATGCGGCCGCCTTGTCGGTGCCGGCGTATCGGAGATATGCCTGTGACAGCTTCGCGTCGTACAGATTGCGCGCGTAATCCGGGCCGTTGTAGCCCTTCGCGAACGCGGCCCACTTCCTTGCCTTCAGCGCGGCCAGCAAGCCCGTATCGGCGGACACGAAGCGCACAAACGCGTCGAGCTGGTCGCCTTCGCTGTTCTCCATGCGTGCGACGAAATCATCAATGCCCGAATAGCCCAGGCGCTCCCAGTGGTAGCCCATGACCTGAAACGCGCCCCAGCTCGCCGCTTCGTATGCGGCGCCGGCGTCGATCAGCTCGGCGGCCGCGAGGCGCGTGTACTCGGCAGCGCCGCCCTGATAGCCGCCGCGAACGTCCAGGCAGATATTCGGGTTCTTTGCGGCGATCGGTGCCGGATCGATGCCGCGCGCCTGCAGCCGCTTCCAGAAAATATGACGCTCGAACAGGATTTTCGGCCGGCCGTCCGACAGGAAACCCGAACCCAATGATTCGACTTCATTGACCGCGCGCACGCATTCGACCGGCACGCCGAGCGTGTCGGCGGCCTTCACGATATCCGCATCGCCGAGGTGCTTCGGATCGCGCCGGCCGGTTGCGATCGCCGCGAGCGTTTTCGGGCCGGCGATGCCGTCGACGACAAGGCCGGTTTTCGTCTGCACGGTCTTGACCGCGGCTTCGGTTGCGTCGTCGTAGACGTGCGTGACGTCGAGCTGGTAGCCGGCGCGAATCAGGCGCCTTTGCAACAGGCCGACATCGTCGCCGTGGTCGCCGAGGCAATGCGTTTTCATGGTTGTTCACTCCGCAAAAGGCGCGCGACGTTACCGCGCGATGCAAACACAAAGAGAGCCAGCAAAACGGCCGTAGAGGCTTCGAAGAAACCGACATGCTTCGCGTGTAGTGCCAGCTCGATAGACGAGCCGCCGGAAACCGCCACAAGCGCCCACGCGACCCATGAAACGCGGTGACGGTGCCGCGCGCCGTTCTTGCGATACGTGAGCACGCGAAGCAGCGCGGCGATGTGAGCGGCGAGCGCGATCAGTGCGAAAGAGACGTGCATATCGTTCACTCCCCTTTCTTGAGGAACGCGAGCAGATCGACCGATTTCATGCGCTCGATGAGCTGTAGCGTGACGGTAATCACGAGCGCGGCCGCGAGAAAGCCGGCGACGCCTGTCGAGCGGATCGGCGTCGCGCTGACGATCTCAGGCGCCGCGATGTAGCCCATCACGAGCGAGATCAGCATGTACGCGATGCGCGTGAGCACGCCGATATCTTTCGACGTGACGACGACGAGCGCGGCGCCTGCGAATGCGCCGATCAGCGCGTTACCGTCGATGCCAGGCGCAAAGCCGGCGATCAGTGCGGTCGAGAGGGCCGCGCCGGCGGTGGTGTTGGGTTCGGCCATTTCGCCAGCTCCAGAGTCAGTCAAACAGTTGCACAAGCGGCGCCGTGCTTTCAACGGTGTCGATATCGGGCAGATAGACGGCCGTGCCGATCGGAATCACAACGCCGTAATCGGCGAGCCCTGCATTCGCTTCGAGTACTGCTTCGACCGTGCCATCGGTGCGGCCGTAGTAACGCCAGCAGAGCGCGTCGACGGTGTCGCCCTGTTTCGAAGTCACGATCATTTGAGGAAAGCCGCGAGGCTTGGGGTAAAGGCGATCGGCAAGCGGTTATCCGGCCCTTTCGATGCGGGCAGAGCCGCGACGAGCTGGAACGCGTCGTCGAGTGCCCACCAGAGCTTGTAACCGTACTTTTCGCCGTGCGCGTTCGTGTAGGCGAAGTGCCGGCCGTCGATCGTGTGCGCCTTCAGCTCGATGAGCTGCGCGCCGTCATGAGTGAGCATGTCGATAACCCATTGCGCGCGGTCGTAAGCGATGCCGAGCGGCCAGTAGCAGAAACCGTATGCCGGATTTCGCCAGAGCCAGAGCACGCGAAGCGCCCACAATGCGAGGCCTGTCGGCGTCGCGCCGGTCGCTTGCCACGTCCCGAAATAGCCGTCTCGCCATCCGGCATCAAGCGGCGCATCGAACGTCTGAAACCATGCGAGCGAGCGCGGCAGATAGCCGTCTGAGCGGGTGAACAGCGCGACGAGCGGCGCACACACATACGCGAGCGCGGTGAATGCGAGGTTGAGAATCGTCAGTGCGACATAGCGCGGCATCATCTGCAGTTCTCCTAGATCAGCTCGATCGTGCTGCGGGCAATGCCGCGAATGTCATTCATCGCCCATCGCGCATTACGTCGCGATGTGCAGATCGTTTCTTCGAGGTCTTCGGCCTTCTGGCCGCCCGACTTGGTCGAGTCATAGCCGCGATATCGCTCGGTGATATCGGCGTGCGTCAGGTGATAGACGGCGCGCGTATAGCGTTGAACCTGAATGCTGGTGCCGGCGAGCTTCGGCGCCGGCACGCTCGCGAGATCGGCGAAGCCGGCGGCCGTCTGTGCGGCTTGCCATTTGCCGAGGTCTGCATTGACGGTCGCGATTGCGTCGATCGCCGACAGGCGAAGCCGTTCGAATGTCGCAGTGCCGTCGAGCTTCATCGCCAGTCGCAGATCGTTCAGGTCGATATCGGGAAACCATCCGTCGTTTTCGATCGTCGCGGCATCGGCCGGCGTGTCGGGCGTGGTGTTTCCTGCAGTGGCGACAAAGCTACTCATGACCGTGACTCAGAATAGGTGGCGGTGGACCGGCGTTCGTTTCCCGTTGCCGTCAGGTGTAGGGAGAAGGAACGCCGGTGCCGCCATGCCGGTAGGGGCTCTTTACGTGCGGCCGGCTTTCTTGCCGTCCGCAATGCCAAGCGCTTTTTCGAGCCTGACAATGTTCGTTTTCACGCCGGTGCGCTCGTCGAGCTGCAGCGCGCGGCGTAGGTGTTCGAGTGCGAGCGTTGCGCGGGCGTGCTCGGCGCCTTTCACGGCTTCGCCTTCGAGCGCGGCCGCCGGCGCATACGCGAGCGCGATCGCCTTGTGCAACTTCGCGCGAATCTGGTCGTGCATGTCGACTTCAGCGGTCAGCTCGTCGATCTCGATGAGCTGGTCGCCGTCAAACGTCGCGCCGTTCTTGAACGCCGACAGTGCTGCATCGGCGAATTCTTCGGCGATCGCGGCGCCCGTCGAGCGCTCGTATTGATCGGGCAGCGTCAGGCGATGACGCATCGCATAGCGCGCGATATCCAGCGCGCCGGCGAAGTCGCCCGCGTCGACGCGCCAGATCATGACCGTCATCAGTACATCGTCCTGCGCGCCCCGCCCGCCTTCCAGTGCGCCCGACACATAGGCGTCGTACTCGGGGAGTACTTCGCGCTTTACGTCGATCTTTCGCGCGACGGATTGAATCGACTTCAAACGTCGCTTGTCGGTCGCGAGCTTCGCAAGCATCAGCTCGTATTGACTCGCGCCGGCGAGCGTTTGACCGGGAGCCGCAGAGGCGGCCGCCTGTGCTGCGCGAATGCGCGCTTGGTGTCGGCGTGCGGGGCTGGTCATGGTCAGGCCGCCGCTTCGATTTCGATGTTTTCCACGACAGCGCCGCAGCCGTAGTCTTCGACGACATACGCTTCGTTGCTCGATTCGTAGTTCTCGATTTGATCGCGCGACGGGTTGTCGATGATCGAGCGGCGCCGGCCGCCGTTCTGGAAGTAGATCGACAGGTTGTCGAGTCGCGTAACCATCAGCGAATTGGCCGGGAAGAAAGGCGCGCTGACAGCCTGTTTGCCGCCGACACGCTTTCCGCTGATGACCATGTCGAGCGCGGCCTGTTCGGTCGCCACGTTCGCAGCATTCACGAGCGGGAAATACTTGTCATGGAGCAGACCGCTACCCATCACGACGACAACAGACGGATCGTCGCGATACCACTCATCGAGCAGTTGCAGCGCGTCGAGCACGAGCGCATCGAGGTTCTTGTAGTCGGCGCCGGCGACATTGCCGATCTTGACCTTGTTCGAGCCGGCTACGGCTTCATGCATCACGCGATCGGCCGCGTTTGCGCGGTACTTCTGCAGCCAGCCGATATTGACGTCTTGCAGCAGCGGATTCGCAGCGCGATCGGACGTTGCAGCGCGCGACACGCCATTGAAGCCGACGCAGATACGGTCGAGCGCCGTGCGCTGCACGATCGCATCGCGAATACGCGGCTGAAAATCGGGCAGATGCGCCCACGCGTCGAGGCGCGAGTAACGCAATGCGGTGTCGAAATTCGTTTGCGTGCACATGTAGCCGTTGCCGTCGAGCGAGGCCGGATCGATCGGCGTGCGTGCCTTCGTCGTGGTGTCGGTCGTGCTGGCGATCGGCATGCCGATGCCGAGGCCGACTTTCTCGCCGGCTTGTGCGTCGACGCCGATCATGTTGATGCGCTGCAGGAACGCGCTCGATGCCTGAATGCGGCTTTCGAGCTTTTGTTGCACGGCCGGGCTGACCGTGAATTTCGTCGTCGCGCTCGGCACGCCGTTCAGCTCTGCGATCGCGCTCACGTATTGGTTGAACGCGACGCGGGTTTCGTTACGCATGGATGTATCTCCGAAACGTTGAGGGGTAAGGCCTGTAAGGCTGGTCGCGATCGATCAGCAGTCGGTTTTGTTCTCGGTGCTCGCGCCGGTCGACAGCGGGCGTTGCTGGCCGCCGGGTTGCGTCGACAGCTTCGCGGTCAGCTCGTCGAGCTTTTGCGCGGTCGCCTTGTGGGCGCCCTGTTCGGCCGTCAGTTCAGTGCGAACGGTGCCGAGCTGCGTCGCCAGCTCGTCGACGCGCGTCGATTGCTCTTTCGCAAACGTCGCGAGCGCTTCGACCGCTTGCGACACATCGGTGAATCGCTTGTCGTCGGTGGCGCCCTTCTCTTTCACGAAGCCGAGGATTTCAGCGACGCGCTTGAACACGGCAGCGGCCGCGCCGGCCGCCGGCGGCGTCACAGTCTCGAACTCGATCGCCGTTTCTTCGGCGGCCGTGAACAGGTTTTCCGGCGATTGCTTGCGATTCTTGAAGGGATTGTTTTCGCCCTGGCCGGCTGCGAACGAAAGAACGTCGGTGCCGAGGCTTGCGGGGCTGTCCGTCACGGCGAGGCCGATCATGTAGGCCTGTTTCGTGTCGGCGAACGAGGGCGCGACTTCGATCGACGTGTAGATTTTCTGTTTCGCGCTCGTGAGGTCGACGAGCGCTTTCGTCGGCGTGATTTGCGCGTAGAGCGCGAGCTTGCCTTTCAGCGGGCCATCGGAGATTTGCTCCGACTTCAGCGCCGTCACGTCGCCGTATGCGCCGAACGGCTGATTCTGCGACATGGGCGCGTAGCCGCGAACGTGCTCACAGTTCACGCGTGCGCCGTACAGAGCCGGGTCGTATTGCGCGGCCATCTGTTGAATCCAGTCGCGCTCAATGGTACGGCCGTCCGTGGTTGCGCCTTCGACAGCGACGCGGAACCACTTCGATTGAACGGCGTGATTGCCATCGCCGCCGGCGCCGGTGATGGAGCCGACGCCGAGCACGGCAGCGCCGGCCGCGCTGAGACCGCCGAGCACATCGCCATGTTGCAAACCGGCGCCGATCGTCGTTGCGGCATGAGCGTCGAGCGCGAAAAGCGAGGCCATCGAACCGACAGCGATCGCAACGAGCGACAACTTGCGTTTGAACATCGTATGTACTCCGACAGGTGAAAGGTTGGTGTGATTGCGTGTTGTCAATGGTCGGTGTTTGTATGTCATCTCTCAACAATTCGCGTTTGTTCCGGCGCGCGAGACAAAGGCACACGATGCGCGCGCGCGTGAGCCGCGGTTACGCTGTCGGCATGCTAGATACCGCCGACAAAAACGCCATCGAGATTGATCCACGCAAGGCAGCACGCGCCCTGTTCTTTCAGGGCTGGCGTGTGTCGTCGATCGCGCGTCACATGGAGATCAAGCGATCGACGGTTGAGGCATGGAAGCAGCGCGACGAGTGGGAAAAGGCGAAGCCGATCGACACGGTTGAAGTGACGATCGAGATGCGTATTAACGCGCTCATCGCCAAAGACAAGAAAGACGGCGGCGACTACAAAGAGATCGACCTGTTAGGGCGCCAGCTCGAACGCATCGCACGAGTCAGGAAATACAACGAGACCGGGAAAGAAGGCGATCTCAATCCGAACATCGCGGCGCGCAACGAAGCGCCCAAGCGCAAGCCGACGAAAAACGAGTTCAGTGACGAGCAGCGCGATCGTTTGCTTGAGGCCTTCCGCGATTCGCTGTTCGACTATCAAAAGGTGTGGTTTCGCAACGGCCATCAGCGCACGCGAAACATTCTCAAGTCGCGGCAGATCGGCGCGACGTGGTATTTCGCGCGTGAGGCGTTGGCCGATGCGCTCGAAACCGGCCGCAATCAGATTTTCCTTTCAGCCAGCAAGGCTCAGGCGCACGTCTTTCGCCAGTACATCACGCAGTTCGCGCGCGAGGCTGCAGACGTTGACCTGACGGGCGATCCGATCCTGTTGCCGAACGAGGCGATTCTGTACTTTCTCGGCACGAACGCGCGCACAGCTCAGAGCTATCACGGCAATTTCTATTTCGATGAGTACTTCTGGGTTCCGCGCTTCAAAGAGCTGAACAAGGTCGCGTCGGGCATGGCCATGCACAAGCACTGGCGAAAGACGTATTTTTCGACGCCGTCGAGCATCGGGCATGAGGCTTACCCGTTCTGGAGTGGCGAGCACATTAATCGCGGCCGCGCCAAAGACAAGCGGATTTTCTTCGAGGTCACGCACAAGGCGCTTTCGCGCGGCCGCCTCTGCGAAGACAGGCAATGGCGCCAGATTGTCACGGTTGAGGATGCCGCGCGCCTGGGTTGCACACTGTTCGATCTTCACGAGCTGCAGCTCGAATACAGCGATGAGGAATACGCGAATCTGCTGATGTGCCAGTTTATCGACGATACCGCGTCGATATTCTCACTCGCGAGCCTTCAGCGCTGCATGGTCGACTCGTGGGAAGAATGGGCCGATTTCAAGCCGCTAACCGCCCGCCCCTTCGCGTATCAGCCGGTATGGGTTGGCTATGACCCTGCACTGTCAGGCGATAGCGCCGGCTGTGTAGTGGTGGCGCCGCCGATCGTCGACGGTGGCCCATTTCGCGTGCTCGAAAAGCATCAATGGCGCGGCATGGATTTCGAGGCTCAGGCAAAGAGCATCAAAGAGATTACAGAACGCTACAACGTCGCGTACATGGCGATCGATACGACCGGCATCGGCCAGGGCGTGTATCAGCTCGTGAAGCAGTTCTATCCGCGCGTCGTCGCGTTCAACTACTCGCCAGAGGTCAAAGGCCGGCTCGTGCTCAAAGGCCTGTCTGTCGTCGGCAATGCACGCCTGCAGTTTGACGCCGGCTGGACAGACATGGCGGCCGCTTTCATGGCGATCAAAAAGACCGTCACGGCGAGCGGCCGGCACGTCACATACGAGGCCGGGAGAAGCGAGGAAACGGGCCATGCTGACCTTGCATGGGCCGTCCTTCACGCCATATCAAACGAGCCGCTTGAAGGCGCTACGGCACGCAATACAGGATTAGTGGAGATCTACTCATGAAGAAAGCAAACACGCGGCCGCAGCTCACGAGCAGCGCAGCGACGGCGACGGCTGATGCAGCGGCGCCGGCGAAGTCGACGGCATTCACGTTCGGCGAGGCGATGCCGGTGATGAGCCGCGCGGACATTCTGGACTATACCGAGCTGGTGACTATCAACGGCTGGTATGAACCGCCGGTTAGCTTCGCCGGCCTGTCGAAAGTGTTCCGATCGGGCACACATCACGCATCGGCGATCTACTTCAAGCGCAACGTGCTCGCGTCGACGTTCATCCCTCATCCGTTGATGAGCCGCGAGGCGTTTCGACGTTGGTCGCTCGATTTCATGCTGTTCGGCAACAGCTATCTGCAGCCTGTCAAGAATCAGCTCGGCGGTGTGCTCCGCTATGAGCCGCCGCCGGCGAAGTACGTGCGCCGGCGCGTCGATCTCGAAACCTACGTTCAAACGAACGGCTGGCAAGTCTTGCACGAGTTCGAGACAGGCGCCGTGCATCACTTGATCGAGCCTGATGTGAATCAGGAAATCTATGGCTTGCCCGAATATCTCGGCGCAATCCATGCCGCAATGTTGAACGAGTCGTCGACGCTGTTTCGCCGGCGGTATTACGAGAACGGCAGTCATGCCGGCTTCATTCTGTACCTGACCGACGACAAGGCCGGCCAGGACGATATCGACGCGCTGCGCGAGGCGTTGAAAAGTGCGAAGGGGCCGGGGAATTTCCGCAACCTGTTCTATTACGCACCAGGCGGGAGCAAAGACGGGATGCAGCTCATTCCGGTGTCGGAAGTGGCCGCGAAAGATGAGTTCTTCAATATCAAGAACATCACGCGCGATGACTTGCTAGCCGCTCATCGGGTGCCGCCGCAATTGCTCGGCATCGTGCCGAGCAACACAGGCGGGTTCGGTGCGGCCGATACTGCAGCTCGTGTTTTCGGTCGCAATGAGATCGAGCCGCTACAGGCGCAATTTCAATCGTTCAACGAATGGGCCGGCGATGAAATCGTGCGCTTCAATCCGTACATCGTCGACGCGCCCACGACGAAATGAAACACGCCGCGATGATGGTCTGTCATCGCGGCGTATTGGTTCTTACGGGAGTTCTAATTCCTGCTGATCGGGTGGCGGCAATTGCTCGTTTCCGACTAGATAGCGCTCGCCGTCCTGCAATACCGGCACACTCTTCAGCGGTGGCAACTCGTCGAGTTGCTTCCCTTGCTCGTTCTCGAACGCGACGATATCGGCGTTGAAATGCGCGAAGCGAGCGCCGCGAACGCCTTGCCATGCCACACGCGTATTGACGCGATACACAACCGCCCCGCCTACCTTCACGGTTTCGATGAAGTTGCCGTTTTCGAGCACGCTGATTGCGGTGTTGATCGAGCGACGCGTAACGCCGAGTTCATCGGCGATCGCCTGTTGGCTCACCACAAGCGCGTTGGTGCGGCTCATGCGGTTCACCATAAACATGAGCGTCCCCATTGCGACCGGCGATTTGATCGCGAGTTTTTGCAGCTCGCCGGCCGTTTTCTTCTCAATCTGCAACCATCCGAACGTGTTCGGGCGTTCATCGGGTGCCATAGGAACCGCAGCAGTAACCATTTGAATTCTGTTTCTCACGATAGGAAACCGTAAGATATCACGTGTGCGGGTGTCGTGGGAAGCGTAAGAAGCGTCGTTCACTTCGAAGTGAAGCGCAGTTCACATCGCCGAAAAACCGGGGTGTGCACCGTGCTTCACAGGGGTGTGAAATACGCTTCTCACCCTCAGAACGGAAAAACCCTTACCGGACAACGGTTTACGCGCGTTTTCGCCAAGCAAGCTCTTTATGTAGGTTTTAGGCGCTGAGTAAACCCATGCCGCATGCCTGTTATCGGTCGGTTTTGACGTTGCCTTTCTGTCTCAATGAGGCAAGCGAAGCGCGTCAGGGCGAAGCCGGAGGCCGCGAGGGTTCCCTGTGGGTAACGCGGGTGCAACTCGCTTGCGAGTTGTGCCCCGTTATCCATAGGGACGCGGGTGAACCACAAGCCCTAAGAACCGCCCTATTCCGGCGCGCGAAGCATCGCGGCCGGTTTTAACCCCACCCTTCCGCGCTTCGCGCTCCCTCCCGTGAGGGCCACAAGTGCGCGCCTATCGGCGCGTCACTTCACGATGAAAACCCCCTATCCAGATTAACGAAGCCGCGCTCGATGGCGCGGCCATCGGTGCGCGAGCTGCGTCAGCTCGAACAAACGTGATGCAGCTCACGCCACTTTCTCAGAAACCCGGAACGCAGAGCATAGGGGGTTGATGGTCTAACCGCCCGTCGCGGCGATGCCGCGCCGCGCGCTAAGACCGGCACAAATCGCGCTCGCCGCGTGCCGCTGCGCGGCCCACGCCGACCGCTCAGGCCGGCCACTGTGACGGCCATCACATTCCAGCTCGTCGGTATGCGACCGCCCTATCGGCTTGGCAGTGAGGGGGTCGATCCTGGGCAGCGTCAAAACACTGTATATCCGCACAGCAAAACAGCGACCGCCGTGCTGGCAAGCCTGCAGTTTGCGACGGCCCCGCCGGCGCGATATCCGGGCCGCTGACGGGCCGGCGCTGGTCGGTAGGGGTCGAGGGACCGGCGAGCCGGCCGGCCGCCTGTGGCGCGATTTTACGACTCGCCGTGTTTTGAAACGCGGTCCCCCCTCCCCGCCTGCCCTTCGCTAAAAGGGCTCGTTTTGATGCATAAGTCAGCGACCGGCCGCGCCGCGCCAGTGCAAGGGGTTCCGGCCGGGTTCGAGGGGCCGGAAATGATGCGTTCTGATGCGCCGAGCTGCAGTTTTCATGCGTTTTGGCCGGTTTGTTACAGATTTGGCCGGGAAAAGGGCGGGATTCACGCAAAAACAGGCATATGGGCAGTGCAAGTGCGGGATTGTGGGATTCGAGGGGGATTCCAGATAAGTCATTGATATTAAACGTGATAGTGCTCCCACAAGTGCCCCGCAAATGCCGGGAATTCTTGCGGGATTTGCGGGATGAAAAATTGAGCACGAAAATTTTTGCGGGGCGGAATGCCTGTCCGTGCGGGATTGCTTCGCCTTCTATCTCAACGTCTTTTCTTCTTCTCTTTCAATTATTTAAAAGAGAGAGAGAGATAAAGGCGACGGCCGGCAAACGGGCGAAAAGTGGCGAGTTGCGGGAAAAATCGGCGCTGTTGCGGGATGGTGTTCTCTCAAGAAACAACGACTTAGCCAAAGAATCCCGCGAAATCCCGCATGTTTTTGCTCTGCGTGTCCATCGGCAGACGGAAAACGCACGCGGCGAACGCCGGCCGGCTCCTTTCGTCCTTGTCTGTCGCCCTGGCTCGATCGAGGGCGTCGAGCTGGTCGACGGCGGCCAGCTCGTGACGTACTCGAGACACGGCGGCCGCCGGCGATCGCGGCCGGCGGCAGCTCGTCGACGTGGCCGCCCTACCCTGTGCGCTCGGCACGTCGCAAAGTGCCTTGATGCCTTGGCCGCGTGATACCAAGGGATCATGGTATCGCGGTACCAAGGTGTCAAAATATCGTGATACCAAAGATGCAAAGTATCGTGATACCATATGGCCTAACGCCCAGCCTGTAAGGCTCGGCGTGAATGGCATCTTGATACTTTGACACCGTGATACCAAAAGGGGTTAGGCATGAAGAATAAGCGAATGCAGGTGATATCCGTGTTCGGCCAGAAGGGCGGGGCGGGTAAATCGACGATCGCGATTCATCTAAGCGTGGAGGCATCGAACGAGAAAAAGACCGCGTTGGTCGATGCAGATGGCCAGGGAACCGGCGCGGCTTGGGCCAGCGGTAGAGCAAAGGAGGAACCGGCCGTTGTCCAGGGTTCGTCTTCGAATATTCGTGAATTGCTCGACTCGGCAGAAGAAGACGGCTACGAGCTGGTTTTTGTCGATTGCCCACCGCATGCGATCGCGGGTGCCGCCGAGCTGGCCAGCGTCGCCGATCTCATCGTTGTGCCGGTTCAGCCGACTTTCCCGGACATGGCAGCGCTTGGCGTAGCCCTGTCGATCGTGAAGGCCGCCGGCAAGCCGTTTGTGTTCGTCTTGACGCGGGCTGACGACAAAGCGCCGGAAACGCGCGAAGTGATCGACAAGTTGAGCGAGATAGCGCCGGTTTGCCCCGCGTTGTTCAGCGAACGCAAGGCCTATAGCCGTGCGCTTGCGAAAGGCCTTTCGGTCAGCGAGACAAAAACGAAGCGCGAGCAGGACGCACGCAATGAGTCGAAAGCGGTATATCAGTGGCTTATGGAGAATGCAAAGTGAGCACAGCAAAAAAGAGCCTGTTCGGCAATATGAAAATCACGGCGAATAATCCCGCCGCCGGCGCAGCGTTGACAACTGCGGCGCCAGCGGTCCAGTCGGTCGATGATGTTGAGCGTGAGAATTCGGTAGAGCGCGCACCGGCCGCGAAAAAGGCAACCAAGGCAAAGCCACCGAAAACCGTGCCTGTTCGCATGACGCATGAGCAGTGGTATCAGGCAAAAGAGTTCGGCATGCAGTTCGACACGTCGCTACAGGAGCTTTTCATTCAAGGCCTGAACATGGTGCGCGCGTCGAAAGGATTGCCGCCGTTGCCGGGCACGAAAATGCTCGATATCTGATGCCATGATGCCTTGATGCCAAGGCATCAAGATACAAAGATGCCAAAATGAGTAATCTAGAACCCGGCCTAACGCGTGCTGTGTTGATGGCTCACGGCTACAGGTGCCGCTATTTTGACGCCGTTCGTCGACGAGGCTGTGAGACTCTACAAAGCCGCTAGGGGCTGTAGCATTGAAAAGAGCGGGCATTCGCCGGCGGCCGCCGATTAAAAGCCTTCTGGATTGTCCAGCGCTGACCGCCGCGGAGTGGTTTGGTCAGGCAGCAAGGTAAATCGCAGTCAAACACAAGGGGCAAAGTGATGAGCGTAAAGATCAGCGAAATTCAGCGTCAGGCATTGGAACGGCTGTTGGACATCGCGCGCAGCGACACAGGGCAGAGCCGGCGCGTCGCCGATTTCCTGCTTGCATGGTGGAATGCGGGTTCGTGTGGAAGCTACGACATTACGAACGGCTGGGCGCTCGATACCGCGATCGCCGAAGATGTATGCACGGTGTTTCGCTTGGCGACGTTCTCAAACACGTATCCCGATTCGCTCGGATATGGGCCGCAATTTGAGGCAGTCGTGAGGGCTTGGCGTCCTGAGCTGGCGAAAGAGAGCTAGGCAAAAAAACGGCCACACGAGGCGGCCAAAGGTCAGGCAGGGGGATTCGATCAAGCCGCCGGCGCGAGAGCGTCAGCGGCTTTTTTCATGTTGCGGCGATCGCCGGCGGTAAGTGCGCGCATTGCGGTACGCCGAGCTGCGCATCGAGTACAGCCATTTTGATAAGCATCGCGGCCGCGTCGTGCGGCATCGGCGAAAACGCTGTTACGGGAGTGTCTGCATGCGTCACGAGCCAGGTCGAAATATTGACTCGGCGCGCGCGGGCTTTCGTGGTCTGCATCGTTTTTCCTCTCTCGGTCGATTGGCAGGCCGCACAGGCGGCCGGAAGGGGTAAGGCAATGGGTAAGGCAGGGCGGCCGGCCGGCGGCCGTCCTAGTGCGTTCGGCGTCGCTCATCACGCCAGGCGATGTAAGTGCGCCTGATGATGGTGTGAAACCGTCGCACGGCTTCGGCGTTGGTCTTCAGCTCGGCACGCGATTCGATCTCACAAACGAGGCGGATAAATTCGGCGGCCTGTTCCTCATTCACGAAATCGATATGAGGCGTGAAGGTCGTCACCCATTCACGAAACAACACGAGGCGGGGCAGCTCGACGGCAAGCCGAACGGTATCGAGGGGTATCGGCTTCATCAGTTCTCTCGAACGTGGTTCATATCCCACGACACAGACAGACCGAACTCGGCGAGCTTGTCGACCGACAGGGCGGTAATGCGGCGAACGCGCTTGCTGTTGATGGTGCGTTCGCTTTCCTTGTCGCCGCCTACCGTCACGCCGGCCGCGACGAGCTGGCGTTTGAAAACGGTCGCTGTCTTGACCGGCAGGCTGTTCCACTTGTCGCGCAGATTGTTCGAGGTCGACAGGTGATCCATGATGTGCGACACGTTCACGAGCAAGCATTGTTCGCCTTCGAACTCGTCGAACTTGTACGGGTGCCGGAAGTGGCCCGCGTCCATTTCGGACAGTGCCGTTTCCATGATCCAGACCCACGGCGAACGCTCCGCACTGGTTTCCTTGATGTGCGTGTTCATTTCGCCGATCAGATCGGAGTGAAAGCCGCCGGCGCGCTCGTCGATGCCGGTGAACTTGCACAGATAGGCCCAAGCGAGCAGGGGCGCGGCGTAGTTCGTCGCCATGCGCTTCGCGCCGTCATCGTCCGGGGCCGCGCAGCTCTTGTCGACGCACCAATCGCGAATCGCGGCGTACTTATCCATCACTTCGCGCTTGTTGAGGCCGGCGAGGAACTGCAGCCATTGACGCAACGGGAAGCGAGGCAGATCGTCAGGCATCATCGGCCCTTTCTTGCCGCTCAGGTTCGTGCGAACGATCTTGCCGATGAGCGACTTAACCGGCACGTCTTCGCCGGCGAGCAGGACAGGCGCCGAAATCAGATACTCGGTCATTTCCGAACCGCGACGCGAGATCGTGTATTGGTAATTTTCCTGCAGCAGTGCGACGGCTTTATCAATCACATCCGTGCGTCGCGCGCTCAGTTCTTCCCATCCTACGGGGTGGCTCGTGTGGCTGATGCTGGTCAGCATACGGAACTCGGTCGCGAGACTTTGGCCGGAAAACATCGTAAAGCCGATCGTGCGTTCGAGCCGCTTCACGAGCGTCGACTTGCCGGCGCCCTTGTCCGCCTGAAGCGTCATATGCGGCCAGAAGCCGAGCAGGGCTTTCATGTGGCCGCCGAGCGCCCACACGAGCAGCATGAGCGCCGCATTGTTCTTGAACGTGTCCTGATACGTGGTGATGACGCGGCGCGCATCGCTAACCGTGCCATTGGCAAACGTGAGATCGCTATACGGGCATTGCGTGTCAGGGTCCGTGAAATAGCAGTCCGGCCCTTCGTTCACGGCCAGTTTCCCGTCGCGCCACGCGAGGCCGACGAAGTTTGCGACGCTGCGCGCGCCGAGGTCGACCGTGCGTTCGAGAATCGTCAGCATGCGCGAGAACTCCGCCGGCTTCCAGACGGGGCCGAACTTGGTCCAGTGCGCCATATTGTGGAGCTGGTCGTCATTCATGACCTTGCGCACGAGCTTCGGGCCGTGGCGCGGCGTCTGCACAGTCGGCACGAAGTAATCGCGCGGCGATTGATCGGGGTCGCCCGTCATGGTCGCCGTTGCGCTCGCGACAGATACGCGGCTCAGTGAGGCGATGCGAAAGCCGGCCAGCTCGGCATACTGAATCTTGTCAGCGCCGCTTTCTTCGTCGTGCTCGCGCTTCGTGATGTACTGCGTGAAGTCGGGCCGAACGCGGAATTTCCAGTACTGCGCGAAGTCGTGAGACGGCAGATAGACGCGCGACTTGCCCTTGCGCGTATCGTCGCCGGCCATACCGGCAATCAGCCACGTTTCGACGTTCTCGATCGCCTTCGCGAGCATCGCGGGACCGCGTGCCTGCAGGTAGTCGTTCACATCGTTGATTGGCTTGCGCACCTTCTCGCCATCAGCGAGATCGGCGAGCCAGTCGGATTGATCGACGATCAGAGCGCTGATGTTGAGTGCCGTAAGGCGCTCGTGCAGCTTCCATGCCGCAACCATACCAGGGCACTCGCCGGCACGCGGGTGGCCCTCCGGGTGCGGCTCGTCGTTGTCCATGCAGATGATGACTTGCTTACCGCGCAGAAAGGCGAAGTCGATGTTTTCAACGTTGCCGGTGCCGCGCGTTGCGATCGCGGCCGTGTGCGGCATGTTGCAGCTATCGACCGACAGCGCATTGACCGCGCTTTCGACAATCACGATGCGCTTTGCGCGAGCGATGCGCTTCGGGTCAGCGGTCCAGTAGAAGCCGAACTTCTCGCCGTGCGACTGCGTCTTCGTGCCGCCGTTCAGTGCGGGGTCGACAAATCGCATGTCGACGCCGACGAGCTGCGCGCTGTCGTCGCGCACGAGGAACGCGACAGCGGGGCCGCCGTGGCCCGTCTGGCCGGCTGCGATCTTTGAGCTGGTCCAGTCATTAAAGCCGAGCATGCCGGCGCGTGTGGCCGTCGTAATCGCTTCTGCACTGATGCCGCGTCCTTCGAGGTAGGCGCGAGCCTTTTCGCGATCCATCAGGCAGCGATCGGCGATGTAGTCGATCGTGCGCTTTTCGACGCGCTCTGCGGGGCGATCGGGCCGATCGTATGCGATGCCGTATTCAGCGTGCAGATACTTCATTGCCGTGCTCGCGTCGACGCCTTGCGCATGCATGACGAGATCGATTTGAGAGCCGCTTACGTTCGCGCTGTGATCGCGAAAGCCGGTGCCGTACTTCGGGTGATTCACGAAGATCGACAGCGACGGATTCTTGTCGGGGTGCGACGGCGAATGCCATAGCGCCTTATCGCCGCCTGAGCCCTGTTTGAGTCCGAGACGGCCGGCGAGATCGACGATATCGATGCGCCGCTTGAGTTCTTCGATTGAGGCCATGTGTGCGTGCTCTGCTAGTGCTGCGTACAGCGATTAAAGGGGCTTGCTGTCGGCAGCGATGCCGTTCGCGAGCAGGTCTTTAGCGCTAGGAACAGGCAGACTGGACAGAGCCGGCGTGCGGCACAAGGCGATCAGCTCGGCAACGGTGAAAACCCGCGTGCGGCTGTTAGACGGGTCGCGCACAAAGATCGTGAAGCTGGTCGACAGATTGAGGTCGACGTAAGCGCGGCAGCGCCTTGAGTCTCGCTCGCCATAGGCTTGCAAGGCGATAATCTCGGCGGTTTGTTTCGAGACGGCGCCGACTTCCATCAGGTTGTCGATGCAGCGTTCGACGAGCAATGTGCGTTCGTCATGGCTCAGGTGTTCGCCCTGATGCTCTGCGAGGAAAGCGAGCGCAACGTAATGCAACTCCGAATTATTTTTCATGGTCCGGTCTTCTCTCAGTGGTCAGCCGAGCAGTTCGAGCTGTTTCATCACGCGATCGCGTGTGTGTGTCGATATCGGAAGACTCACAGACGGATCAGGCATCGCAGACGGAGAAAGGGTCCGCGTTACTTCATGCGTGACGACATACGAATGACTGCATTCAGGGTTCATGCACTGGTAATAGATCTCTTTCATCGTGACCGACAGTTCGCGGCTCGATCTCGCGATCGAAAGAGAGCGGCAGTGCGGGCAAAGTGTCTTGATGCTCATGGCGCGTTTTCCGGTCGAGATTTAGGAACGGCCCCCCGCCTAATCTGTCTCGGTGTTTTGCATCTACCGGCCGTGCTTCGTGGTATTGGTTTGCTCTTTGATTTGGCGAATGCCGGCAAGGTAGATAATTCGCGCCATCGAAGCATTGCTACGCTGTTCGTGCTGCGCGAGTTCGGCCAAATCCGCGCGCTCTTGGTCGCTCAGCATGATCGGCACACGTGCGCTGTTGTGAGGTCGCACGGTCGCTTTTGAGTGGCATTTACTTTGCATTGCGTAACCTTTTGTTTAGGTGTGTTACGAATTGTAAGTATATGCCTTACCGAACACTTTCGCATTACTTTTTGCATACTTCCAACAGCCAAAATGACCCAAAATAAGAGCTCTGTTCACGACATCATCGACAGGATGAAGGCTGCACTCAACGTATCGAAAGATGTTGATCTTGCTGCTCATCTTGGAGTGGGTCAGCCGAGCGTGTGGAAGAAGCGCGGCTCGGTTCCTATGAACGTGTGCGTATCGTTCGCAATCGAGAGAGGCATCAGCCTTGACTGGCTCGTCCTCGGTCGTGGCGAACGATCAAGCGAGGCGGAGCGGGAAATGGGCGAGACTAAAGAAAGCAGTCGTGACGATGATTACGTCGATGTGCCGATGGTGGATATGCCTGCGCTACCATCGGTAGACGAGACGCATGACATATGGTGGCGGGTGCCTCGCGCAACGCTAGAGGCGTTTGGCGTAGGTGTTGAAGAAGCGATGGTGATGCGCGTTTTAGGCGAAGCCAACTTCGGCGCATTCCGGAAGGGGGATGTCGTTCTGGTCGATCGCCGATCGCGTGACGTTGACGGGGTGTTCGTCCTGCGATTCGGCGACCGTGTCAGGGTGAAGCGAGTTCAGGCAATGAGCGACGGATCGGTGAAGTTGTCGAGCGACAGCGAACTGTACGAGTCCGAGTATGTTAGCGCTGATGCGTTCGAGTCGATGGAAGTCATCGGCTTTTGCGCGGGCG
>Ga0182735_1000505_pt1 | contig 31442 bp, 29 predicted proteins | sample eDN5th30CKraftMG_FD_128524 | JGI IMG/M metagenome (GOLD analysis project Ga0182735, IMG submission 128524) | Enriched Miracle-Growth compost microbial communities from Emeryville, California, USA - eDNA 5th pass 30_C Kraft MG (version 2) (version 2) ...
CGGTTCTGGATCACCACGGGCTGGCCCAGGACCTGCGCCAGCCGGTTCGTCATGACGCGCGCCACGAGGTCCGTCCCGCCTCCCGGCCCCGTCGGGATGATGAGCGTCACGGGGCGGCTCGGGTACCCGTCGGCCTGAGCCCAGCCGGCGCAGGCCCAGCAGAGCAGCGCGACGATCGTCCTGCACAGGTTCTTGGAGAAGTTTTCCATGCTTGCACCTCTTTCAGGCGGCGGTGGAGGGAAGACGATTCCGATAAGCGCGGATCGCCCGTTCCATTTCGTTGGTGACGATCATCAATCCCTCGTCCAGCCCCAGGCCGGGCTTGCCGAGGAATTCGGTGGGCCGCACCGCCAGGGCGACATGCGACGCCACCCTCGCCGATACATCGGTCTCGTTGCAACTGCCGCCCAGGTACACCTCGACGCCGCCGTCCGCGCAGGCCATGCAGGCTTCGACCGTGTTGTCCACACCGCCCAGGTCGGGCATCTTGATCTGGATCAGGTCGCAGCACTGCTGGTCCACGAAGTACTGGACGTCCTCGCGGGTGTTGCACCATTCGTCCGCGATCAGGCGGATGCGGGAGCCAGCCTGCCGGAGCGCCTGGCGCAGGCGTCCCATGAGCTTGACCTGGGCCGTGCGCTCGCCGGCATCCAGCGGATCCTCGAACAGCACCAGGTACGGCGCGCTGGCTTCTTCCACGCGGCGCAGGTAGGCGACCGCCTTGTCGAGATCGTCCCCGACTTGCTGGCTCAGCAAGCCATGCAGGTCGTAGTGCAGCGTCGGCGTGAAGCCGGGGGCCCCGATCTCGCGGACGCGCCTGGCGATCCAGCCGGCATACTCGGGCAGGGCGTCGAGCTGGTCCGTGCGGACCATCGCCGTCTGCGGGAAGAACGGCAGCTTGCGCAATATCGCCTTGTCGACGTTCTCGTGCCAGCTGCCGCCGCAGGATCCCAGCAGGTCGCAAGGCTCGACGGCCAGCCGCAAGCCGTACTCGGCAGCCAGCACCTCGGCCATCGTCACGCCGCGGGCCGCGGCGACGGCCTGCAACAGGACCTGGGACATGCCATAGCGCATGGCCATGTGCAGCCGGGCGCCGCCGATCTCGAACCGGTCCAGCGCCCGCGCCGCGTCGCGGAAGCTGCCCAGTTCCGTCCTGGCCAGCCAGTCCGACAGCGGGCCCTCGGCCTGGGCGATGAGATCGGCGGCCACCGGCGGCGGCTGGCGGCCGGAGCGGAAGGCGTGATTGACCGTCGCGCAGTCCCCGTGGATTTCCCGGCCGTCGTCCGCCAACGCCGTGAGGAGCACCGTCGAACTCACCTGGATGATGCCTTCGAAACCGGGCGTCAGCGGCTTGCCCCGGTATAGGAATCCGTCGCGCTCGGCACCCTGGCCGATGGCCTCCTGGTCGCGCCAGTAGTACCCTCCGATGCCTTCTGTCGCGATGATTTTGCGTATCTGCTTCAAGGTCTCCCCCCGTGGCGTAAGAAAATCGTGGCCGGGCACGCGGCCTTCAGGTCACCCCTTCGGCCTGCAGGCGGTCGATGTCCCGCGCGTCGTACCCGAGCTCCCCGAGAATGGCCCGGGTGTGCTGGCCCAGGGCCGGCGGCGCGCATTGCGCGGCCGGGCGTTCGCCGTCGAAGCGCAGCGGCTGCGACACCGCTTGCAAGCCGTCGTCGCCATCGCGCATCAGGCGTTGGATCATGCCGCTGGCCTGCGTGTGCGGGTGGCCGAGCACATCCGAGACTCCCAGAATCGGCGCGCAGGGAATGCCGGCGCGGGACAACCGGGCGATCCACGCATCGCAGGTATCGCGCGACAGATAACCCGCCACCTGTTCCAGCACCTGAGGGCGGTGTTCCACCCGGCCGGCGTTGGTGGCGTAGCGGGTGTCCCGCGCCAGTTCCGGCGCATCGACTTCCCGGCAGAACGCCTGCCACAGCGTGTCGTTGGCCACGCCCAGCAGGATGGGCCGGTCGCTGGCTTGGAACACCTGATAGGGGCACAGCGATTCGTGCGCCGAACCCCAGCGCCGGGGCTCGGTGCCGCGTTCCCAGTAGCTTTGCATCACGTAGGCCATGAACGCCAGCGAGGTGTCGAACAGCGACGCCTCGACGCGGCCGCCCTTGCCCGTGCGCAGCCGCTTGACCACCGCCGCCAGGATGCCGATGGCCGCGTGCAGTCCGGTGGCCTGGTCGATGGGCGAGATCGGGCTGCGCACCGGCGGCCCGTTTTCCTCGCCGGTCAGTGCCATCATGCCGCTGAAGGCCTGCAGGATGACGTCGTAGCCCTTGCCCTGGCGCAGCGGGCCCTGGCTGCCGAAGCCGGAAATGCTGCAATAGACCACGTCGGGCCGCAGCGCCGCGACGCTGTCGTAGTCGATGCCCAGGCGGCCCGCCACGCCCGGGCCGAAGCTTTCCACCACGATATCGGCCGTGGCCACCAGGCGCAGCACGGCCTCGCGGCCGGCCGCCGACTTCAGGTCCAGCGCCACGCTCTGCTTGTTGCGATTGGCGCTGAGGAACACCGTGCCGTCGCCGCCGCGAAACGGCGGCCAGCGGCGCGTGTCGTCGCCCTGCGGCGATTCGACCTTGATGACTTCGGCGCCCATGTCGCCCAGGTACTGGGTGCACAACGGCCCGGCCAGTACCTTGGAGAAATCGACGACGCGCAAGCCTTGCAGTGCATCCATACGCGGGGGTCTCCGGTGCGCTTGCGGTTCAGAACGCGACGTTGTCGCCGCCCTTGGTCTGGATCATGGCGCGCGCTTCCTGCGGCGTGGCGATCTCCAGCGACAGTTCTTCCAGGATGCGGCGGATCTTCGCCACCTGCACGGCGTTGGACTCGGCCAGCTTGCCCTTGCCGGCGTACAGGCTGTCTTCCAGGCCGACGCGGACATTGCCGCCCAGCAGCGCGCTCATGGTCACGAACGACATCTGGTGCTTGCCGGCCGCCAGCACCGACAGGTAGTAGTCGTCGCCGAACAGGCGGTCGGCGATGGTGCGCATGTGCAGCAGGTTGTCGTGGTCGGCCCCGATGCCGCCCAGGATGCCGAAGATGCATTGCAGGAAGAACGGCGGCTTGACCAGCCCCCGGTCGGCGAAATGCGCCAGGTTGTACAGGTGCCCGACGTCGTAGCACTCGAACTCGAAGCGCGTGCCCATGGCCGACAGTTCGCCGATGCCGCGCTCGATCTGGCTGAAGGTGTTCGACAGGATGAAGTCGCGCGTCATGTCCAGGTACGGCTTTTCCCAGTCGTAGCGGAATTCCCGGATGCGTTCGCCGGCGCCGGAGATATTGAAATTGAGCGAGCCCATGTTCATCGAGGCGACTTCGGGCTGCGCCCATTTCGCCGGCGCCAGCCGTTCGTCCAGCGTCATGCCCAGGCCGCCGCCGGTGGTGATGTTCAGGATGGCGTCGGTGCGTTCCTTGATGCGGGGCAGGAAGGCGGCAAAGCGTTCGGGGCTTTGGTCCGGCTTGCCGGTGGCGGGGTCGCGCGCATGCAAGTGCAGCATGGCCGCGCCGGCCTCGGCCGCGGCGACCGCATCGTCGGCGATCTGTTCCGCGGTGACCGGCAGATACGGCGACATGCTGGGGGTATGGATGGAACCCGTGACAGCGCAGGTGATGATGACCTTCGGTGACTTCTTCATGATGTCTCCTTCGCGACCTACAGCGTGTAGACCAAGGTTAATATCAATTCAGTCAATGGTCAAACAATTAAATGTTTGTTCTATACTATGGTTAACACTGATTACCTGGGAGCCCGCCTTGGCCACTGATTCCCCGAAACCCGGGCCAGAAAGAAATAGCGCGGCGCTCGCCCGGCTGGACACGCTGCGAGTGCCCAAGTCGTGCGACGTGCTGGCCGACTACCTGCGCCAGAAGATCGTGGACGGCACCATCCCGGATGGCGCCCTGCTGCCCGGCGAACGCGACCTGGTGGAACAGACCGGCCTGAGCCGCGGCTCGGTGCGCGAAGCCCTGCGCATTCTCGAAGCCGAAGGCCTGGTCAGCACGCGCCCCGGGCGCTATGGCGGCTCGCGCGCCACGCGCCCGACCGGCTCGACGGTATCGCGGCAGATCGCGCTGTTCGCGCGCGGCAGCCAACTGCCGCTGGCCGCCATCATCGAGGCACGCGAAGCCATCGAGCCCCCGCTGGCGGAACTGGCGGCGCGCCACCGCACCGGCGAGGACCTGGCCACACTGCGCGAGATCGACGCGCGCCTGCAGGAAGCCTATGACGACGTGCCGGCCTACCTGGCCGAAAACGTGAACTGGCACTGCGCGCTGGCCGCGGCCAGCCACAATGCCCTGCTGGAAGCCTTCATGCGCTCGATCGCCAACCTGATCCACGAGGCCTCGGCCATCAAGGACTTCGCCACCGACGAGGTGCGCAGCCTGGTGCTGAAGGCGCACGCGCGCATCCTGGACGCCGTCGAGAAGCAGGACACCGCGGCGGCAAGGCGCCGCATGGAACGCCACGTTCAGGCTTATTCGGCGCATCTGCGCACCCTCCTGGAACGCCGGGGCTGATCCGGCGCGCGGTTCAGTACGACTTGGGCAGGCCCAGCACGCGCTCGGCGATGTAGCAAAGGATCAACTGCGGCGATACCGGCGCGATGCGCGGCAGCATGGCTTCGCGGAAATAGCGCTCGACGTGGTATTCCTTGGCGTAGCCCATGCCGCCATGGGTCAGCACGGCCGTCTCGCAAGCCCGAAAGCCCGACTCGGCGCAGAAGAACTTGGCCGCGTTGGCCTCGGCGCCGCAGGGCAGTCCACGGTCGTACAACCAGGCGGCGCGGCGGTACAGCAATTCAGAGGCCTCGAGCTCGATCCAGCGTTCGGCCAGCGGATGCTGCACGCCCTGGTTCTTGCCGATTGGGCGGTCGAACACGTTGCGTTCGGCGGCATAGCGGGAAGCGCGCCGTAGCGCGGCGCGCCCCAGCCCCGTGGCCTCGGCCGCCAGCAGCACCCGTTCCGGGTTCAGGCCGTGCAGGATGTACGAGAACCCCTTGCCCTCTTCGCCGATGCGGTCGGCCACCGGCACTTCCAGACCGTCGATGAACAATTCGTTGGAATCCACCGCCTTGCGGCCCAGCTTCTCGATTTCGCGCACCTGCACCCGCGCGCGGTCCAGGTCGGTGTAGAACAGGCTGAGGCCGTCGGTGCCCCGCGCCTGTTCTATCGGCGTGGTGCGCGCCAGCAGCAGGATCTTGGTGGCTACCTGCGCGGTGGATATCCAGATCTTCTGGCCGTTGACCACGTACTTGTCGCCGTGCCGCACCGCCTGGGTGCGCAGCCTCAGGGTGTTCAGGCCGCTATTGGGCTCGGTCACGCCGAAGCAGGCCTTGTCTTCGCCGGCAATGATGCGCGGCAGCCAGCGCGCTTTTTGCTCGTCGCTGCCGTGCACCACCACCGGATGCAGGCCGAACACGTTCATGTGAATGGCCGACGCGCCCGACAAGCCCGCGCCCGAGCCCGACACGGCCTCCATCATCAGCGCCGCTTCCAGGATGCCCAGCCCGGCGCCGCCGTATTCCACCGGCATGGCGATGCCCAGCCAGCCGGCTTGCGCCATGCCGCGGTAGAAATCTTCGGGAAAGCCGCCTGCACTATCCTTGGCGTGCCAGTAATCGTCGTCGAACGCGCGGCACAGGTCGCCCACCGCCGACTGAATCGCGCGCTGCTCTTCGCTCAGGGAAAAATCCATGCTTGGCCTCGCGGCGCGCCGTCAGGCCGGCTGGCGCAGCATCAGCGCCACGCGGCGGCAGGTCGCGACGACCTCGTCGCGCTGGTTGTATGCGGTGTGCTGGAAAACCACGATACCGTTGGCCGGGCGGGACTGGCTGGCGCGGGTTTCCACCACCGTGGATTCGGCCCGCAAGGTGTCGCCGGCGAACACCGGCCGGGGAAAGCGCACTTCGTCCCAGCCCAGGTTGCCCACCGTCGTGCCCAGCGTGGTATCGCCCACGCTCAGCCCCACCATCAGCCCCAACGTGAACGCGCTGTTGACCAGCGGCCGCCCGAATTCGGTTGTCTTGGCGTATTCTGCATCCAGGTGAATGGCGGCCGGGTTGTGCGTCATGGCGCTGAACAGCACGTTGTCGGCCTCGGTTACCGTGCGCCGCACTTCGTGCCGGAACTGCTGCCCTACCGAGAACTGCTCGAAATACAGCCCAGCCATGCCTGCCTCCGGTTGGTTGCGGCGCGGCGCACTGCCGTGCGGCGCGCCTGCGCAATTAGTACGCTTCAATATTGTATGCTTGCGTACAATATTTGCAATCGCTATTTTTTTCCCGCCATCGAACGAGGTCTTTCCATGTCCAGCGCATCGCTCGTCAATCGCCAGGTCTATTTGCAGGACCGTCCTGTCGGCATACCGCAGGCCCGCCATTTCGGCATCCGCGCGGCCGCGGTCGAACCGCTGCGCGAAGGCGAATTCCTGGTCAGGAACGCTTTTCTGTCGGTCGACCCCGCCATGCGCGGCTGGGTCAATGCGGCCGCGAACTATTCCCGCCCGGTCGAGATCGGCGCAGTGATGCGCGCGTTCGCCGCGGGCCGCGTCGTGGCCTCGCGGCACCCCGATTACCCGGAAGGCACGGCCGTCATGGGCATGCTGGGATGGCAGGACTACGCCACCGACGACGGTTCGTCGATCCGCCGCGTCGTGCGCGAAACCGACCTGCCGCTGTCGTTGTCCTTGGGGGTGCTCGGGCTGAACGGGCTGACGGCCTACTTCGCCCTGACCGCCTGCGGCCGGCCGGAACCGGGCGAGACGGTGGTGGTATCCACCGCCGCCGGGGCGGTGGGGTCGATCGCCGGGCAATTGGCCGCGGCGCGCGGCTGCCGGGTAGTAGGCATCGCCGGCGGCCCGCAAAAAGCGGCGCTGTGCCGCGACGAATTCGGCTTCGACGCGGCAGTCGACTACAAGGCGCCCGGTTTCGAGCAGGCGCTGGCGCAAGCCACGCCAGACGGCGTGGACGTGTACTTCGACAATACCGGCGGCCATATTACCGATACCGTCGTTGGCCGCATCAACCGGCATGCGCGCATCGTGGTCTGCGGCACGGCCTCGGTGGCCAGCTGGGACCCCTGGCCCGAAGGCCCGCGCATCGAACGGCACCTGCTCAACAAGGCCGCCAGCATGCAAGGCTTCCTGGCCTGGGACTACGAAGCGCGCTACCAGGAAGCGCTGGACGTGCTGGCGCCCATGGTGCGCGATGGCCGGCTGCGCTATCTGGAAGACATCCTGGACGGCATCGAATCGGCGCCGGGGTCGATTGCGGATTTGTACACCGGCGCCAACCGGGGCAAGCGCCTGATCCGGCTGGAAGGCGCCTAGCCTGTGCTCGCGTCGTAGTGTCCGGGCATGGCCAGCGGCCCGGCGCTACGACTTGAACTCGAGCAGGTTGCGCTTGACCAGGGCCAGCATCTCGGCAAGCTCGTGCCGCTGGCGGGCATCCAGGCCCTGCAGGATGGCCTCGCTCATGCGATCGCTCTTGGCGCGCATGGTGTCGATCATGGCCTGTCCGCGCGGCGTCATGTACAGCAGCTTGGCGCGCCGGTCATGCGCGTCCGCGTCGCGTCGCACCAGGCCGAGCGCTTCCAGCCGGTCGACCAGGCCTCCCAGGGCGGAACGGCCCAGGTCCAGGGCATCGGCCAGATCGGTCTGCGAAATGCCCTCGTGGCGCGACAGGTGCGCCATTACCCACCACTGCGACCGCGTCACGCCCTCGGGCCGCATGGCCTCGTCGAACACCTTGCGGCGCAGGCGCGATACGTCGTGCATCAGGAAGCCCAGGCGCTGGTCCCAGTTGGCCGCGCCATGCGCATCGCCATGGGCCGGCGCCGCGCTGCGGCCCGCCTTGCGGGGTGCGGTCTGCTTCGCCATGACTATCGATATGCGGAATACGGTGTGGCCATGCCTGCCCTGCGCCCGGGATCAGTTATGGCTGGCCTTCCATTGCCCCGAGGCCTGCTTGCAGAACCAGAACGACCAGTCTTCCGAGCTGCCCCCCTGAGTGACCAGCGCGTCGAGCTGGCGACACTTGTTGGCTTTCTGGGTCTCGACGGTGCGCTTGACCGTCATCTTGACGTCGATCGGCACGCCGCGGCGCGGCTTCGAACCCGTCCACGTCGTGCCCTGGCCGTCGGGCTGGCTTTCCAGCACCTCGGTCACCGCGGCGCGAAAAGCCGCCAGGTCGTTCTTGGGAATGCTGGAAATGATGGTGTTGTTCATGAAGGCCATGCTCGCCGCTTGCGCCGAGATGGAGAACGCCAGCAGCACGCCGCCAGTCAGTAGAGCAGTTTGCTTTTTCACGATTGTCGCCTTCTGAAAAGACCCGTCTGGGATGTGCGGGGTGGCCCGCCCTACACGATTCGAACGTGTGACCGCTCGCTTAGAAGGCGAGTGCTCTATCCAACTGAGCTAAGGGCGGGTCGCGGGACTGCGTATGATAGCGCGCGGCAATTGTACCGCGCCGCCTTGCTGGAAACGCTCATTCCCCATCCAGTTCCGCCGCCGTGGATACCCACAGCACCAGGGCGTCCTCGCGTCCCAGGCTGATCACGCGGTGGCCCATGCGGCTGTCGATGTAGAAGCTCTCTCCGGCTTGCAGCCGGGCCGGCTGGTAGAACTCGGTATGCAACTCGATCTCGCCGCTGAGCACATAGACGAACTCCTCGCCCTGGTGGCGGCTCCAGTCGTGGAATTCGCCGAACGAGCGGGCCTTCACCCGGGTGTAGAACGGCATCATGCGCTTGTGCGACAAGGCGTTGCACAGCAGCCGGTGGTCATAATAGGGGGTCTCGTACGACCGGCCCTCGCCCAGCTGGTTGACGCAACGGCGGCCGGTGCCCATGTGCTGTTGCGGCGGCATGAAGAGTTCGGCCACGTCCAGCTCCAGCCCCGCGGCAATCTTCAGCAGATTGTCGTAGGTGGGTGACAGCAATCCGTTCTCGATCTTGGACAAGGTGGATGCCGCCACGCCGGTGGCCTGGGCCGCCTGCTTCAGGGTCCAGTCGCGCGCCTTGCGCAGGTCGCGCAGCCGTTGCGCCAGGGCGCTTTGCTTGGTGCTTCGCATGGCGGCTCCTTCAGGCATGCGCGCGGCGTTCGCGCAGCCAGTCGCGCGCCTGGTACGACCAGTACGTCAGTTGCACGGCGGCCGTGCCCAGCGGGCCGCCGTTCCAGTCCAGCCCGAACGGCGCGAACTGGCGATAGCGCTCGCTGTCGCCGCAGATGCCTTCGGCGACGACCCGTCCGCCGATGGCCGTGGTGTTCATGCCGTGTCCGCCGAAGGCGGTGCAATACCATACCCCAGGGCGCAGCTGGCCGATCTGCGGCATCAAGTGACGGGCATAGGCCATGCGGCCCGACCAGGCGACCTCGACGCGCACGCCCTTCAATTGCGGATAGACCGACAGCAATTCGGCGCGCAGCGACTCGGCCAGGTCGGGGGGATCGTCGATGCGCGTGGTGATGTGGCTGCCCCAGCTGATGCGCCCGCCTTCGACCACGCGATAGTAGTTGCCCGCACGCCGCGTGTCGCCGATGGCGGCATCGGTGCGGATGGCCTCGCGCACCCGCTCGCCCAGCGGCTCGGTCAGCATGATGTAGGTGGCGATGGGCAGCATGGCGCGCCGCAGGGCGGGCACCAGGCCATCGGTGTAGCCGCCGGTGGCGATCACCGCTGTCCGCGCCTGTACCGACCCTTGCGGCGTCGCCAGGCGCTTGACGGCGCCCGACAGGTCGGCGGACCGTACCGGCGTGTCTTCGTGGATGCGCACGCCCAGCCGCGCGCACTCGCGCGCCAGGGCGCGGGCGTAGTTCAGCGGATGGAAATGGAACGAGGCCGGGTCGTACACGCCCTGGAAATACGCGTCGGAACGCAGCAGTTCGCGGACTTCGTCGCGGCCCAGCAGGCGCACTTCGCGGCCGAAGCGGCGCTGCTCGTCGCGATAGCCGCGCAGCAGGCCGGCATCGTCGTAGCGCAAGACGCGCAGCCGGCCGTCCACTTTGCGGGCGTCGTCGATGCCCAGGTCGCGGATGTTGTCGCGGATGATTTCCACGCCCTCGATGGACAGCCGATACAGGTCGTCGTAGCCGCGCGGGCCGGCGCGGCGCCGGATCAGGTCGGCGCCCGCGGAAAAGGCCGGCGACACCGAGCCGCCGTTACGGCCGGAAGCGCCCCACCCCACCCGGTTCGCCTCCAGCAGGGTGACCTGGCGCCCGCGGCGGGCCAGTTCCAGGGCGGCCGTCAGGCCGGCCAACCCGCCGCCGACCACGCAGATGTCCGTGTCGGCCGGGCCGGACAGCGCGCCATGGCGCGTCAGCGCATCGCCCAGCGTGCGCTTGTAGAACGTATCGATGTACTCGGAGGCCATGATGGCTGAGATGAGAACGGACGGATGAACAGCCCCTAGGCCAGCGAGGCCGGCGCCAGCGAGCCGGTGACGCGTTTTTCGACCCAGTTGGCCAGGCGCAGCAACGGGTAGCAGTATATGAAATAGATCAGGGCGATCAGGGCATAGATGAACAGCGACTTGCTGGGGTAGGTGATCATGAACACCTCGCCCTGGCGCGTCAGCTCGGTAATGCCCACCACCGACAGGATGGCCGTGCTCTTGATCAACATGACGTAGACGCCGCTCATGGTCTGCACGATCAGGCGCAGGGCCTGCGGCAGGATCACCAGCCGCAGCGTCTGCAGCGGGCGCAGGCCCAGCGTCATGGCCCCTTCGGTCTGCCCGCGCGGCACGGCCAGGATGGCGCCCATGACGATCTCGGCCACGTAGCTGGACGTGTACACCGACAGCGACACGAAGGCGGCCGTGCCCGAATCCCATTCCAGCCAGGCCAGGCCGCTGCTGGGCAGCACGAAATAGAACACGTACAGCTGGACCAGGAAGGGCGTGCCGCGCAGCACGTGGATATACAGCCCCAGCAGCTGGTGCAGCCCGCGGAAGCGGTAGCTGCGCAGCACGCCGATGACGAAGCCCAGCGCCGAGCCGGCGACGATGGCCAGGAACGAGACCTTCAGCGTTTCCAGGAAACCCTTCAGCAGGAACGGCATGACCGTCACGGCGGTGGCGTAATACTCTTGCAGCATGGCTACCTCGCGTTCCAGGCGGGCCCGGCCAGCCACAGGCTGACCAGCCGCGACAGGCCCAGCATGCAGGCGTAGATCGCCAGATACCCGGCGGCGATCGTCAGGAAGCTTTCGTTGGGCACGATGCGCTCGCTGTTCATCAGCACGCCGGCGGCCACCAGCTCGAACACCGCGATCAGAGACAAGAGCGAGGTGTCCTTGATCAGCACGGCCGTCTGGCCCAGCAACGGCGGCAGCGTGTTGGCGAACGCCTGCGGCAGCACCACATAGCGCAGCCGCTGGCGGAAGCTCATGCCCACCGCCTTGGCCCCTTCGATCTGGCCGCGTGGCACCGACTGGATGCCCACGCGCACGATCTCGCTCATGTAGGCCGTGTGGTGCAAGGTCAGCGCGACAATGCCCAGGATCAGCTCGCTCCAGGCCTTGGCGGCGGGAATGAACGCCGGCAATGCGTAGTACACCAGGTAGATCTGCACCAGCAGTGGCGTGGCGCGGATGAACTGGATATACCCTGCCGCCGGGCGCCATACCGGCGCCCGGCCGGACATGCGCGCCAACGCCAACGGCACGCCCAGCGCCACCGAGAACACCAGGCCCAGCCCGGCCGCGATCAGCGTGTTGGCCAGGCCCGCCGCGAACTGGTCCGCGTACTGGCCGACGATGCGCCAGTTGTAATAGTCGATCAGCCAGTTCATGGGCTCAGGCCGCCATCAATGCGCTTTCTTCCAATCGGTGGAATACCAGTACTTGACCGTCTCGGGCAGCGAATTGTCGGCCGTGCGCAGCTCACGCCAGTTGTCCAGCCAGAATTTCAGCCGGTAGGCATCCGGCGCCACGGCGAAGGCCAGCGGTTCGCGCACCATCACACCGTCGAGCACGCGCAGGTTGCCGAAATCGACCACGAACTGGTTGGCCGTGCTCAGCGCCATCACGCCGGCGTCCAGCCGCCCGCTGGACAAGGCCTGCCCCACCGGCGCGCTGCCGCCCGAGAATTCCTTCAGCTTGGCCTGGGGCAACAGCTTGCGGGTAGCTTCGGCGTAGGTGCTGGCACCCAGCGCGCCGATCGTGACGTCGGCCTTGTCCAGTTCGCGGAAGCTCTTGTAGGGGGAACCCTTGGGCACCACGGCTACGGTCTCGGCATAGAACATGGGCGCCGAGAACAGGATCTGCGCCGCCCGCTGCGGGGTAGGCGTCATGTCGGCGGCGATCATGTCGGCCTTGCCCGACAGCAGCGCCGGGATCAGCCCCTTCCACTCGTAATCCAGCAGCACCAGCTTCACGCCCAGGTCGTCGGCCATGCGGCGCGCCAGTTCTACCGCCAGCCCGGTGCGCTTGCCCGACTTGTCCATGAAACTCATCAGCGGCCCCGAGGTCTGCACGGCCACGCGGAATTCGCCGCGCTTGAGGATGTCCGCCAGCGCGTCCGCGCGCGCGGCCGTGGTGGCGCAGACGGCCGTCAGGGCCAAGGTGGCGACGCCCAGCCATTGTTTGATCTTCTGCATGTTGAGAACCCTCTTTAACGATGTGAAGCCGCCCGGGCCGGACGACGCCGGACGGTACCGCGGATACCACCACAACGACTGCGAGGCCGCGCGGCGCCGGAGCGCGCGCGGGGTGCTACAGAATCTTGTCCAGGAAGGCCTGGGTACGCGCGTGGCGCGGATGGCGGAACAGGGTGTCGGGACTGCCTTCCTCGACAATGCGCCCGCCATCCATGAACAGCGCCCGGTCGGCGACGTCGCGCGCGAAACCCATCTCGTGGGTGACCACGGCCATGGTCATGCCATCGCGCGCCAGTTCGCGCATCAAGTCCAGGATGCCGCCCACGGTTTCCGGGTCGAGCGCCGAGGTAGCCTCGTCGAACAGCATCAGCTTGGGATCCATGGCCAGCGCGCGGGCGATGGCCACGCGTTGCTGCTGGCCGCCCGACAGCTGGCTGGGGTAGCGGGCGCCGAAATCGGCCATGCCCACCCGTTCGAGCAAGGCGCGCGCATAGCGTTCGGCATCGGCGCGGGCACGCTTGCGCACCACGCACTGCGGCAGCGCGACATTGTCCAATGCGGTACGGTGCTGGAACAGGTTGAAATGCTGGAAGACCATGCCGACCTCGGTGCGCCAGCGGTTCAGGTCGGTGGCGGGGTCGGCGATGGATACGCCGTCGACGCGGATATCGCCCGCATCGATGGTTTCCAGGCCGTTCAGGGTGCGCAACAAGGTGCTCTTGCCCGAGCCCGACGGCCCAACCACCACCAGCACTTCGCCGCGCTCGATGCGGCAGTGGATGTCGGTCAGGGCCGCATGCGGCGGCTGGCCTTCGCGATGAAAGGTCTTGTGTACTGCATCGACAACGACCAGAGGATCCGGCATGGCGCTGCAATCTCAAAAAATTTTCGCATTTGGCGTCAGAGTTTCGTATAGTAAATTTTTCTGCCGGATTTCCACCTAGGCATTTCCCTAACCGCTTCCCCATCCACCGCTGCCCGCCCAAGGAGAGGAACCATGAATACCCCCCAAGACATTCTGCGCGCGCTGGGACTGGCCGACGCCGCCCTGCAGGGCGGCACGCTGGCGGCGCACAGCCCCATCGATGGCGCCCGGCTGGCGCAGGTGGCCGAGCACAGCGTGGCGCAAGCCCACGCGGCCATTACTCGCGCGCGCCAGGCCAGCCAAGCCTGGCGGCTGGTGCCGGCGCCGCGCCGGGGCGAACTGGTGCGGCTGTTCGGCGACACCCTGCGCCGCCACAAGCAGGACCTGGGGCGGCTGGTATCGCTGGAAGCGGGCAAGATCCTGGCCGAAGGCGAAGGCGAAGTGCAAGAGATGATCGACATCTGCGACTTCGCGCTGGGCCTGTCGCGCCAGCTGTACGGGCTGACTATCGCTTCCGAGCGTCCCGGCCATCGCATGATGGAAACCTGGCACCCGCTGGGCGTGGTGGGCGTGATCAGCGCGTTCAACTTCCCGGTGGCGGTGTGGTCATGGAATACCGCGCTGGCGCTGGTATGCGGCAACGCCGTGGTCTGGAAGCCTTCCGAAAAAACGCCGCTGACCGCGCTGGCCTGCCAGGCGCTGTTCGCCCGGGCGCTGCAGCAGTTCGGCGATGCGCCGGCGGGCCTGCTGGAAGTGCTGATCGGCGGGCGCGAGGTCGGCGAGGCCCTGGTGGACTCGCACGACGTGGCGCTGGTGTCGGCCACCGGCTCGACGCGCATGGGGCGCCAGGTCGGGCCGCGGGTGGCGCAGCGTTTCGGCCGCGTGCTGCTGGAACTGGGCGGCAACAACGCCATTATCGTGGCGCCCTCGGCCGACCTGGACATGGCCGCGCGCGCCATCGTGTTCGGCGCCATCGGCACGGCCGGCCAGCGCTGCACCACCACCCGCCGGCTGATCGTGCACGAGAGCGTGGCCGACGACCTGCTGGCGCGCCTGCGCGCCGCATACGCCAGCGCGCGTATCGGCAACCCGCTGGAAGCCGGCACGCTGGTGGGGCCGCTGATCGACCGTGCCGCGTTCGACGCCATGCAGCAGGCGCTGCAGGCCGCGCGCGAGCAAGGCGGCAATGTCACCGGCGGCGAGCGGGTGCTGCAAGACGTGTACCCGGATGCCTGGTACGTGCGCCCGGCCATCGCCGAGATGCCCGGCCAGACCGACGTGGTTTGCCACGAGACCTTCGCGCCGATCCTGTACACGATGCGCTATGCCGACTTCGGCCAGGCCCTGGCCCTGCATAATGGCGTGCCGCAAGGCCTGTCGTCCGCCATCTTCACCAACGACCTGCGCGAGGCCGAAACCTTCCTGTCGGCGGCCGGTTCGGATTGCGGGATCGCCAACGTCAATATCGGCACCTCGGGCGCCGAAATCGGCGGCGCGTTCGGCGGCGAAAAAGAAACCGGCGGCGGACGGGAATCCGGCTCGGACGCCTGGAAAAACTACATGCGCCGGGCCACCAACACCATCAACTACTCGCGCGAGCTGCCGCTGGCCCAGGGCATCAAGTTCGGCGAATAATCCGGCCGCGCGGGGCGCGGCGGCCATCGCCACGCCCCGCGCGTGACGCAATGGTTTACATGCGGTTGCAGGCGGCCCCGGTGGCGATGCTACAGTGCGTCGTCGTCATCCGCCCTGCCTGATCATGTTTTCGGATACTGTGCTTCCGCTCTCGCCGCTGCGCGCCCTGACCCTGGCCGCGCTGCTGGCAACCGCCGCGCCGGCCGCCGCCGGCATTACCTACCAACTGGAACGGCCCGCGGCCGCGCCCGGCGAAACCGTGCAGATCCAGGCCGTGTTCTTCAACGACGGCGATGCCGGCACGCAATGGCGGCCGCCCGGCCAGTTGGTGGTGCAGTGGCGCGGCGCCGACGGGACCATCGTGCGCAGCCTGGCCACGCTGGCCAGCCCCCAGGCGGCCCTGAACATTCCCGTCAACAATTTCGCGCGGGTGGCCTGGAGCACGGTTGTGCCCAGGCAGGCACGCGGGCTGCAGGCGCTGTCCATCGAGGGCGAGCCCACCATGATGGCGCTGGACGTGTCCGGCCGCGAAAGCGGCACGCTGGCCAGCGTGCCGGCCGAGAGCCCGGTGGTCGATGCCCGCACCGGCCAGCCGCTGCCCGCCGCCGAGGTCACCGCCATGGGCGCCCTGCCCGAGGCCGGCCCCGCTCCCACCGACGCCGCCCAGGCGCAGTGGCAGGCCCGGCCGACGGCGTTCGACGCGTTTCGCAGCGCCATCTCCGAATACCAGCCCATGTATTTCGCGCTGGGCACGCGCGGCGGCACCACCGCGCGCTTCCAGATCAGCGCCAAATACCGGCTGTTCAACCCGCCCGGCGACCGCAAGGCGACTTTCGGCGAGAACTTCTACCTGGGCTACACACAGACGTCGCTGTGGGACCTGGAAGGCGACTCGATGCCCTTCATCGACACCACCTTCAACCCCAGCGTGTTCTGGCTGTCGGACAACCTGTGGACCTCGCCCAGCCAGAACTGGCGGTTCGGCCTGAATACCGGGGTCGAGCACATGTCCAACGGCAAGAGCGGCGACGACTCGCGCTCGCTGAACGACGCCTATATCCAGCCGGCGATCAACTACCGCTTCGACAGCGGCAGCACGCTGACCTTCGCGCCCAAGATCAAGGCCTATTTCGGCGTGGAAGACGAAAACCCGGATTACCACGACTATGCCGGCTATGTAGACTGGAACCTGCGCTGGGCGCAGGACAACGGCGCGGTGGTGTCGGCCATGTACCGCCAGGGCGCCAGCCGGCATCGCACCACCCAGCTGGATTTCGCCTGGCCGCTGCGGCGCACCTGGCTGGACATGAACGGCTACCTGCACCTGCAGTACTTCAACGGCTACGGCGAAACCCTGCTGGGCTACAACCGGCGCAACGAATCGCAGTTCCGCATCGGCCTGTCGCTGGTGCCCTGACATCCTTCCCACGACCACCGCCATGTACTTCGACCTGTCCGAACTGAAAGGCCGCGACACCTACAAGCTGATGACGGCCACCATCGTGCCGCGCCCCATCGCATGGGTGGTCAGCCAGGACGAACAGGGGCGCAACAATGCGGCGCCGTTCTCGTTCTTCGGCGCCATGTCGGGCGACCCGCCGGTCGTGTGCCTGGGCGTCGGGCCGCGCCCGGACGGGCCCAAGGACACCGGCGCGAACCTGCGCGACGGCGCCGGCTTCGTGATCAACCTGGTGTCGTCGGCGCTGATGCAGCGCATGAACGTCACGGCCATCGACTTCGCGCCGGGCGTGGACGAACTGCAGGCGGCGGGGCTGGCCATCGCGCCGTCGCACAAGGTGGCGCCGCCGCGCATCGCCGAGAGCCCGGTGTCGATGGAATGCCGGGTGCGCCAGACGCTGGAACTGGCGGCGCACCGCCACATCGTCGTGGCCGACATCCTGGCCATGCACGTGCGCGACGATGCCGTGCTGGATGCCGAGCGCTGCTATGTCGATACGCCCCGGCTGGACCTGGTGGGCCGCATGCACGGCCGCGGCTGGTACAGCATCCAGGACAACCTGGTGGAAATGCCGCGCCTGACCGAGGCTGCCTGGCGCGACGGCGGCGACTCCAGCCGCTGAGCCCGCACGGGAGCCCCCATGCCTGTGCGCCTGGACCTCTACAGCTTGCAGGTATTCCTGGCCGTGCTGGAAGAAGGCAGCATCGCCGCCGCCGCGCAGCGCGAGCACATCGCGCCGTCGGCGCTCAGCAAGCGCCTGTCGGAACTGGAACGCACCCTGGACGTGACGCTGTTCCAGCGGCATGCGCGCGGCGTCGAACCCACCCTGGCGGCCACCGCCCTGGCGCGGCGCGCCCGCGCGCTGCTGCACCAGACCCAGGACCTAGCCGACGAAATCCGCGATTTTTCCGCGGGCCTGCGCGGCCACGTGCGCATCGCCGCCAACCTGTCGTCGATCGCGCAGTTCCTGCCGGCGCAACTGCGCGGCTTTCTGCAACTGCATCCCCATGTGCAGATCGACCTGGAAGAAAAGGTCAGCGAAGCCGTCACCCGCGCCGTCATCGACAACGCGGCCGACATCGGCGTGTACACCCAGTCGGACAACGAGCACGGCCTGGAAATCTTCCCCTACCACCGTGACGTGCTGGCGGTGCTGGTCAGCGCCACCCACCCGCTGGCCCGGCGCGACGGCGTGGCGTTCGTCGACACGCTGGATTTCGATCATGTGGGCATGCACCGCGGCAGCGCCGCCAATTACCTGTACCTGCGCGCGGCGGCGGCCATCAACCGGCCCTTGCGGCTGCGCTTCCAGGTGACGTCGTACGACGCGCTGGTATCCATGGTGCGCGCCGACCTGGGCCTGGGCATCGTGCCCGCGCAGGCGCTGTCCAGCTACACCATGCAGGGGCTGCGCCTGATCGCCCTGACCGATGCCTGGGCGCACCGCCAGCTCAAATTGTGCATCCGCAGCAATGCGGCGCTGTCGGGCGCCTCGCGCCTGCTGCTGGAACACCTGCTGGCCCAGGTGGCGCAGGCGCCCGCCTGAGGCCGCCTGGCGCGGCGCAGCATCGCGGCCATCGCCAATCGCGATGGCCACTCGAATATTTGCGATTTGTCCGCGCCCCGGCCCTTCCCGCAAGATACGCGCAAAAGCGAGCCGGGGCATCCCGCCCCGAGCCAGGAGACTATCTTGAGCTATCCCGACCGCGTCGACGTGGTCGAGGTGGGACTGCGCGACGGGCTGCAGATCGAACCCGAGTTCGTACCCACCTCGGTCAAGGTGCGCTTGCTGAACCGCCTGATCGACGCCGGCGTGCGTCACTTCGAGGCCACTTCGTTCGTGTCCCCGCGCGCCGTGCCGCAATTGCGCGACGCCGCCGACGTGCTGGAACAAGCCGGCGGGCGGCCGGGCGTGAAGCTGGGCGCGCTGGCCCCCAATCGCCAGGGCGTCGAGCGCGCCCTGGCCTCGAAGGCCGACGAAGTCATCGTCTTCCTGTCGGCCACCGAAACGCACAACCAGAAGAACCTGAACCGCCCCGTGGAGCAATCGCTGCGCGATATCGAGGAAATCGCCGCGCTGCTGCGGGGCAGTCCCATCGGCCGCAAGGGCGCCATCGCCGTCGCATTCGGCTGCCCGTTCGAAGGCGACGTGGATATCGGCGCGCTCAAGGCCATCGTCGGCCAGTTCGCTCGCCTGAAATTCGACAGCGTCACGCTGGGCGATACGACCGGCATGGCTACGCCGCCGCTGGTGCGCAAGACGGTGGACGCCCTGCGCGCGGCGTTTCCCGACCTGCGGCTGGCGCTGCACTTCCACAATACGCGCGGCATCGGGCTGGTCAATGTCATGGAAGGGCTGCGCGCCGGCATCGCGACTTACGAATCCTCGCTGGGCGGGCTGGGCGGCTGTCCCTTCGCGCCGGGCGCGACCGGCAATATCTGCACCGAAGACCTGGTGTACCTGCTGGACGAACTGGGCATCGACTCGGGCATCGCCCTGCCCGCGCTGATCGAGGCGGCGCACGACATGCAGAGCGTCTTGGGGCGCACGCTGCCGGGCCAGCTCATGAAAGCGGGCCCGCGCCTGGCGCTGCACGACCCTCGCGCCGCCGCGGTGGCCATGGGATGAGGCCGACCGCCATGCCACTGACCGGTATCCGCGTGCTGGACCTGACGCGCATCATCTCCGGGCCGTATTGCACGGCGATCCTGGGCGACCTGGGCGCCGAAGTCGTCAAGATCGAGACGCCCGACGAAGGCGACCCGGTGCGCCACCAGGGCGTGATCCGCGACGGCCTGAGCTGGTACTTCGCCAATTACAACCGCAACAAGAAGTCGGTGACGCTGAACCTGTACAGCGCCGCGGGCAAGGAAATCCTGGCCGAACTGATCGCCGCCAGCGACGTGCTGGTCGAGAACTACCGTCCCGGCATCATGGAAAAAATGGGCTTCGGCCCGGAACGCCTGAAGGCGCTGCGCCCCGACCTGGTCCACTGCGGCATCAACGGCTTCGGCGCCAGCGGTCCGTATCGCGACCGGCCGGCCTTCGATTTCATTGCGCAGGCCATGAGCGGCTTCATGAGCCTGAACGGCGCCGAAGTCGATCCGCCCCTGCGCGCCGGCCCGCCCATCAGCGACCTGGTCGCCGGGCTGAACGGCGCGCTGGGAGTGGTGGCGGCGCTGCTGCGGCGCGAGCGCACGGGCCAGGGCGATACGCTGGGCGTCAGCCTGCTGGGCAGCATGATCGGCCTGTTGAGTTTCCACGCATCGAATTACTTCGCCAACGGCGAACTGCCGGCGCGCACCGGCAACGACCACGGCATCGTCGCGCCCTACGGCCTGTTCGAGACGGCCGATGGCCAGGTAGCGATCGCGCCCAGCAACGACGCCATGTATGAAAAATTCGTCGACGCGTTGATGATGCCCGAACTGCGTGCGCATCCCGACTTCCAGACCAATGCGTCGCGCATGCGGCATCGGCAGGCCTTGAAGGCCCGGGTGGAAACCCGCACCCGCGAGCACGACAGCGCATACTGGATCGCGCGCCTGAACCAGTACGGCGTGCCCTGCGGCCCGGTGCTGGGCCTGCGCGAAGTCTTCGAGGACCCGCAAGTGATCGACCAGGAAATGGCGATCGACGTGCCGCACGGGCCGCATGGCAACGTGCGCATGCTGGGTTTCCCGATCCGGTTCGAGCAAGCCGGCCGCCCCCCGCCCTGCCCCGCGCCGGCGCTGGGCGCCGACACCGAAGCCGTGTTGCAGCAATTGGGCAAGAGCTTGCCCGACATACAGGCGCTGCGCGCCCAGGGCGTGATCTGATCCGTCCCGCCCCGGACGCGCGGCCCATACAACGAGGAGACCAACCATGCGATACCGATCGATCTTCGCCGCCTGCGCATTGGCGGCCGCCCTGCCCGTCTGCGCGCAGGGCACCTATCCCAGCCAGCCCATCCGGCTGATCGTGCCGTTCACTCCCGGCGGCGGCACGGATTTCCTATCGCGCACCGTGGCCACCAAGCTGGGCGAGGCCCAGCAATGGACGGTGGTGGCCGAGAACCGGCCGGGCGCCGGCGGCACCATCGGCCTGACCGCCGCGTCGCGCGCCAATCCGGACGGCTACGAAATCGTCATGGGCCAGATCGACAACCTGGCGATCGCGCCCTCGATGTACAGCAAGCTGTCGTACGACCCGGTCAAGGACTTCGCCCCCATCGGCATCGTCGGCGAAGCGCCGCTGGTCGTAGTGGCGCGCAAGGACGGCCCCTACCCGACCTTGAAGGCGCTGATCGACGCCGCCCGCGCCAAGCCCGGCACGGTGAACTACGGTTCGCCCGGCGCCGGCACCATCACGCACCTGGCGGCCGAGCTGCTGCAGCAGCGCGCCGGCATCAAGCTGGTACACGTGCCCTACAAGGGATCGGGACCGGCCATGGCCGACCTGCTGGGCGGCCAGGTGCCCGTGATCTTCACCTCGATCCCGTCGGCGGCGCCACAGATCAAGGCCGGCAGCGCCATCCCGCTGGCGGTCACGTCGCTCAAGCGCAGCCCAGTCATGCCCGACGTGCCCACCGTGGCTGAACTGGGTTATCCCGATTTCGACGTGCGCGTGTGGTATGGCCTGCTGGCGCCAGCCAAGACGCCTCCGTCCGTGATCGCCACGCTGAACACCGGGCTGAACAAGATACTGGCCATGCCCGCCATGCGCGATGCGCTGGCGGCGCAAGGCGCGCAGGCCATGCCCACCACGCCCGACGTCTTCGCCGACACCATCCAGAAAGACTACAAGAAGTGGAAGCCGGTGATCGAGCAGGCCAACCTGAAGCTGAACTAGGCCGCCGTCAGTTGGCCGCCACCCCGGCGGCCTTGACGACGCCGGCCCAATGCGCCAGGCCCTCGCGCACGATGGCGGCCAGTTCGGCGGGCGGCCGGTAGCTGGCGTATGCGCCCAGCTGGTTGATCTGCTCGGCGAAGGCGGGCGACTGCACCGCCGCCTGCAGGGCCTGCGCCGGCTTGTCGCGGGTGGCATCGGGCATGCCGGCCGGCCCGAACAGCGAGAACCAGGCCTCCAGCGTGAACGCCGGCAGGCCGGCCTGCGCGGTGGTGGGCACATCGGGCAGCATGGGATGGCGCTGCTTGCTGGTGATGGCCAGCGCGCGAACGGTGCCGGCCTTCAGGTGGCCGATGGCGCTGGGCGGCGTGGTGATGAACAGCTGCACCCGCCCGGCGATCAGGTCTTTCATGGCCGGGGCGGCGCCGTTGTAGGGCACGTGCACGATATCGGTGCCGGTCAGCTGCTTGAACTGCTCCGCGCCCAGGTGCTGGATGGACCCCACGCCCGAAGAGGCGTAGTTCAATTTGCCGGGCCGGGCCTTGGCCTGGTCGATGAGCGCTTCCAGCGTGGGCGCCGGCGAATCCTTGGGCACCAGTATCACGTGCGGGCCGCGAAAGACCTCGCCGATGGGCGTGAAGCTCTTGACCGGATCCCAGCCTTGCTGGGTGCCCAGCGCCGGGCTGCCGGTGTGGAACCCTTCGTACGAGAACAGCAGTGTGTAGCCGTCGGGTTCGGCGCGAGCCACCTGGGCATAGGCAATGTTGCCGCTGCCGCCGGGGCGGTTTTCCACCACCACCGTCTGGCCCAGCACCTCTTTCAGGCTCTGGCCCAGCACGCGGCCGGCCAGGTCCATGGTGCCGCCGGCGGCAACCGGCACTACCAGCGTGATGGGGCGATCAGGGAAATCGGCGGCCCGTACGGGGCCGGCCAGGCAAAAACAAAGCGACAAGGCTGCGCAGGCCAGGTTTTTCATGGCGTCTCCGGTATTGGTATGGAATGGCGGGCGGCACACGGCCGCCGCAGGAAGCCATGCCATTATTCCGGCGCCGCGGCGCGACGCCGATGGCCGCTCGCTTGTATCAGCTATGCCGTTTTGTTCTATCTGCCCCGCACGGGCGGCATGTCAGCCGAGCTGGATGTGCAGGGGCACCTCGCTGTGGCGGATGGCCTCGACCAGCACGGGACGGATCTCATTCAGGACCGCGCGGCCGGCCTGCGTCAGGGGCTGGTTCAACGAAGTGGCCACCATCAGGCGCGTTTCCAGGCGCGGCGCCAGGGGCGTCGCCACGACCGTGCCGGCACGCGCCTCGGCGACCACCGCGGGCATGGCCAGCACCGTATGCGCCACGCCGGCCAGCACCACGTCTTTCATCAGCGCCAGCGTGTCCAGTTCGTAATCGGGCGCCAGCACCCGGCGCGCCCGTGTCGCGGCCGCCTCGAGCGTGCGCCGCAGGCCATGCGTGCGGCTGGGCAGGGCCAGCGGCAAGGCGGCCAGCCGGCTGACCGGCACGCTGGCGCGGCCCAGGATGCCTGCCTCGCGCGCCCGTTCGGGGTGCGACACCAGGAACAGCCGCGCGCTGGCCAGGTAGTCGACGGCGATGTGCCGCGACCGGCGGGCGTCGTGCAGAATGGCCACGTCCAGCCGCCCGTCGACCAGCCACTCGTGCACATAGCCGCTGTAGCCGGTCAGGAAATTGAGCTTCACGCCGGGCGCGATGGCGCGCATGCGCTGCAATAGCGGCAGGCCGATCAACGACATCACGGTCGGCGTCAGGCCTACCGTGACCACCCCCGCCAGCGGCGCGGTATCGGCGGCCAGGTCGGCGGCGGCGGCGCTGAGCTGCTGCAGCAGCGGCCGGATGCGCTGCGCATAGACCTCGCCCTCGCGGGTCAGCGAAACCCCCCGCCCATGCCGGTAGAACAGCCGCGTCCCGCAGGCCTCTTCCAGGCGCTGCACCTGGCGGCCCAGCGCCGGTTGCGCCACGCCGATGACACTGGCCGCGCGCGAAAAGCTGCCATGCTCGGCGACCGACAAGAAATATTCCAGGCGCTTCAGGTCCACGGCCATGCCCTCCCGGCAGGCGAAACCGGGCCGCCCATGCCCGGCCCGCATAGCTGATATAGGCACCGCATCATTGATGCCCACGCGGCAGCCTACCAGAATAGCGCCATGCCAACCGCCACGCCGCTTGCCGCGGCCCACTTCGCTCGCCCTCCGCACGCATGAAAAACACCTCGGCGCACGCCCTGCTCAACCTGCTTCACGTCAACGGCGTGGACCGGGTCTTTCTGGTTCCCGGCGAAAGCTACCTGGGCATCCTGGATGCCCTGGTGGATTTTCCCGGCATCGATGCCGTCGTGTGCCGCCATGAAGGCGGCGCGGGCTATATGGCGGTGGCCGACGGCCGCCTGACGGGCAGGCCGGGCGTGGCGATGGTCAGCCGCGGGCCCGGCCTGAGCAATGCCGCCATCGCCATCCATACGGCCCAGCAGGATGCCGTGCCGCTGATCGTGATCGTGGGCCAGATCCCCCGGCGCGACCTGCGCCGGGAAGCCTTCCAGGAAATCGACTACCAGAAGATGTTCGGCGATATCGCCAAGTGGGTCTTCGAGCCGACTCGCCCGGAACAGCTGGCCGAGGCCGCCTTCAAGGCGATCCGCATCGCCACCACCGGCACGCCGGGTCCGGTGGTGCTGGCGATCCCCGAAGACATCCAGCAGCAGGAGGCCGAGCAACCGGCCTGGCGCGCGGCGCCCCACGCCGCCACGCTGCCGGCCGCGCGCGAACTGGCTGCGCTGCGCGAACGGCTGCATGCCGCGCGGCGGCCGCTGATCGTGGCCGGCGGCGCGCTGGAACGGCCGGGCGGCCGCGAGGCGCTGCGTGCCTTCGCGCAGGCCTGGCGGATACCGGTGGCGGTCTCGTTCCGGCGCCACGACCTGTATCCCAACGACGATCCGCTGTACGTGGGCGAACTGGGCCTGGCCAACCCGCCGGCGCAGATCGATGCCTTCCGGCAAAGCGACCTGATCCTGGCGCTGGGCACGCGGCTGGGAGACGTGCCCACGCAGGGCTACCGTTTTCCCGACCTGCCTCGTCCGGGCCAGCGGCTGGTGCACTGCTATCCCGACGACCACGTGGTCGGGCTGAACTACGCGGCCGACCACGGGCTGGTGTGCGACCCCGCGGCGCTGCTGGCCGAACTGTGCGCCGCGCCGGTGCCGGACCCGGCCGCGCGCGACCGTGAATGGCCCTCGGCCTTGCGCGGGCTGCACGAGCAGCGCGCCGCCTGGACGGGCGGCGAACCGGCCGACGGCATCGACTTCAACCATGTGGTGCGCAGCCTGTGGACGCATGCGCCCGACGACGCCATCGTGTGCCTGGATGCCGGCACCTTCGCCGCGCCGGTGTATCGCCATTTCGCGTTCCGCGGCGCCCAGCGCCTGATGTCGCCGCTGTCGGGCGCGATGGGCTATGGCACGCCCGCCGCCGTCGCCAGCGCCTTGCGCCACCCCGACCGCAAGACCATCTGCCTGGTCGGCGACGGCGGCTTCCTGATGACCGGCAACGAGATGATCGCGGCGGTGCAGCGCCAGCTGCCGGTACTGTTCGTCGTGTCCAACAACGCCAGCTACGGGTCGATCCGCCTGCACCAGGAACGCGAGTACCCGGGACGCGTCAGCGGCACCTCGCTGGCCAACCCGGATTTCCAGGCGCTGGCCGCTGCTTTCGGCATGGCCTCGCAGCGCGTCGACCGCCTCGACCAGGTCGACGCGGCCATCGCCGCCGGCCTGCGCGCCCGCGAACCGCGGCTGATCGAAGTGCGCAGCAGCCTGAGCGCCATCCTGAACAGGCCCTAGTTGCCGGCCGCGATATCGCCGTAGTCGAAGAACAGGTCGCGGATGGATTGCGGCCGGTGCTTCAGCGAGCCGATGTCGTTCATGAACTGCGCATACTTCATGACGTGTTCGGGCGTCGTCGTGTACTTGGTGGCCGGGTCGTCCAGGATGCGCACCATGTCGTCGACGCTGAAGGTCTTGCCGCCGCCCATCGAATCGATCAGCACCTGCGCGGCCGCGCGCTTGTCGGCCTTGATCATGTCCTGGGCCTGCTTGAGCGCGGCCACGAAAGCCGCATATACCTTCGGGTTCTCGCGGGCGAAGCGGGTGGTGGTGGACACCATCGTGAAAGTGGTGGAACCGCCCATCACGTCGTCGGAATTCATGATGGCGCGGATGCCGTCGGTACGCTGCTCCAGCTGGGCCAGCGGCGGCGAGGCATAGTGCGCCGTGATGTTGCTGCTGCCCGACAGCAGCGCGGCCGCGGCGTCGGCATGCCCCATGGTGACGGTATAGGGATCGAAGCGGAACGCCTGGTCCTTGCCGTACTTCTGCACCGCGTACATCTGCATGATGATCGACGGAATGGACGACTTCACCGACGTGACGCCGATCTTGTCGCCCTGCTTGAGATCGTCGATGGATTTCAGGTGCGCGGCGCGCGTGTTCAGGTACATGGGCATGGAGCTCATCGCCGCCACGCCCTTGACGTCGCTGCTGCCCTTGGTGCGGTCCCACAGGATCAGGAACGACGGCGGGCCGGCCGACACGAAATGCGCCGACCCCGACAGCAAGGCGTCGATCATGGCCGACGGACCGCCCAGCTTGGCCCAATCCACCGTGACCTTGATGCCGGCCTTCTCGGCCTGCTGCTCGATCAGCTTGTGCTTCTGCATCATGTGCAGCGGCAAGAATCCGAAGCCGCCGGCGCCCAACGGTATGCGCAGTTCGCTGACTTCCGCGCGCGCGCCCGTGGGCAAGGCCGCCGCGGCGGCCAGCAGGACAATGGCTGTAATAGTTTTCATGGTCTCCTCCTGGGGTGCTGCCTGGGGTGGCCGGGCGCTATCCCGCCCGGGGAACGGCCAACGCCACCAGCTTGCGCACATCGTCGATGCGCTCGAGCTGCCAGCAGGCCTCGATCAGCGCCTCGACCTGGGTCGCCGGCAGCATGCCGGCCTGGTCGCGGAACTTGTCTTCCAGCTGGGCATCGCTGAGCGGCCGATGCAGATTGCCCAGCGAGTGCTCCAGCATCAGGCTGTGTGTCTTGCCGTCGGCCATCGACACTTCCACCCGCACGCTGTCTTCCGACATGCCTGGGTCGGCCTCGGCCCGCACCCGCTGGCGCACCTCGCGCACCAACGGATCGTTGACGGTCTCGTCGGTGAATTCGGCCAGCCCGGCCATGCCGCGGACCAGCCCGATGGCCGCTGCGTGATACACCGAGAACTTGCCTTCCAGGCACGTGGAAATGGCCTGCTTGTCGCACAGCTCGCGCACCAGCGGCGCCACGCGCAGGCGCACGGCCTCGATGTGGCGCGCGTCGATGCCATGGGAACGGCGCAGCTGGATGCACGCATCGATGGTGGGATGCACGACGATGCCGCACGGAAACGGCTTGTACGTGTTCTGGTGGAAATGGTACTGGCGGCCCAGCCCGTCGGCGACGATAGCCAGGTCGTAGGCGGCCGATTGCACCGCGGCGAAGCCGCGCGGCCCTTCCAGCGCATGCCCGCCGGCGGTGAAGCCGCGTTGCGCCAGCAGCGCCGCCACGTAGCCGCTTTGCGCCGAACGGCCCGGGTGAAACGGCTTGCCCATCGAACCGAACATCTCGCGCAGCCCTGCCGACTGGGTCGCGGCCAGGCCGATGGTCCAGACCATGCGGCCGGCGTCCAGGTTCAGCAGCTTGCCGATGGCCACGGCGGCGCCGAACACGCCGACTGAACCGGTGCTGTGCCAGCCGGCGTCGTAGTGCGCCGGATAAGTGGCATCGCCGATGCGGGTAACCGTCTCGTAGCCCAGCGCATACGCCAGTTCCAGGTCGGCGCCGCGCACCGGATGCACGCTGGCATAGGCGAACAGCGCGGACGCCACCGGCGACGTGGGATGGATGTAATTGCTGGGCGTCGTGTCGTCATAGTCATGCACGTGCGAACTGATGCCGTTGAGCAGCGAGGCCAGCAGCGGATCGGTCTGCTCCGCCCGGCCCAGCACCCGCGCGGTGGGCGCGCCCGCATAGGGGCCCAGCGCCGCCAGCGCGATATCCACGGCTTCGTGGCGGCTGCCGCCCAGGGCGCAGCCCATGAAATTCACCAGGGCGCGGCGGGCCTCCTTGCGCGCGTCCAGAGGAATGTCTTCCAGCCTGGCGCCGACCACGTAGTCGGCCAGTTGGCGGGTCAAGTTGCGGGTGTCGGTGCCGCCCATGGCTGCTTGTCTCCGTACGGGCCGGTCCGGTGGCCGGCGGTTTCTGGCCGGCTGCGGACCGCGAACCGGTACGGCGGATCATACGAAGCCGAATATCGGTGTGTCAATAATATTGTATTACTGTATTTGAGTTGACGCTTCGCCCGCGCCGGCCGCGTCCGGCGTCGCCAGAAGTTCGCTCAGCGCACACCGGCGAGCGCGGCAGCCCGAAATCATCGACAATCCCGCCTGGGCCGCCCGCCTGCGAGACGGCCCGGCAGACAAGAGACGGAGACGGCGGTGGCTGGAACAAAGATTGGCGGCTGGTATTTCGGGTGGAACATCGTGGCGGCAGCGACGCTGCTGACCCTGCTCACCATGGGCATGCGCATGGGCGTCGGCCCTTTTTTCCTGCCCATGGCGCAGGACCTGGGCTTCAGCCGCAGCCTGCTGTCGGGCATCGTGGCCATCGGGATGCTGTTCTACGGGCTGGGCATGCCGCTGGCCGGCATACTGGTGGCGCGGCACGGCACGCGCTTCGTGCTGCTGACCGGTACGGCCATTGTCGTGGTGTCGATCATCTGGACGGTCAACGCCCGCGATCCCGTCAGTTTCCTGCTGGCCTTCGGCGTGCTGATGTCAGTCGGGCTGGCCTTCACCAGCCCGATCGCGCTGACCTCGGTACTGACCCGCTGGTTCACGCGACGGCGGGGCATGGCGCTGTTCTTCCTGTCCACCGGTTCGATGGCCGGCATTGCCATCATGACCCCCGTGCTGGCCTATGCCATCGAATCGGTCGGATGGCAGGCCACCTTGCTGGGCTTCGCGGCGGTGTTCACGGTGCTGACGGTGCCGATGGCGCTGTTCGTGATGCGCGACCAGGCGCCGCCGCATACCGACCTGACGCCCGAGCAGATCGCCGCCCGGCCCGCCAGGGGCGGCGCGCCACTGCCCGAGAGCCTGAAGTTCCGCGAGGCCACCCGCACCGCGCCCTTCTGGAAGATCACCCTGGGCCTGTTCGCCTGCGGGTTCAGCATGAACCTGCTGGGCACCCATGGCATTCCGATGCTGATGGACCACGGCTTCGACGCCACCACCAGTTCGCTGGGCATCGGCCTGATCGGGCTGGTGGCGATCTTCAGCACCGTGGTGCTGGGCCGGGTCTCGGATGTGCTGCCGCGCCGCAAGATCCTGGCCACCATCTACCTGATCCGCGGCCTGGGCTTCTTCGCGCTGTTGGTGGTGGGCACGCATTGGGAACTGTATATGGCCGCGGCCATCGGCGGCGTGGTGTGGTCGGGCAGCATCGCCATGTCGTCGGCCATCCTGGCCGACATCTATGGCGTGCGGCTGGTGGGCGTGCTGTATGGCTGCGCCTACCTGGGCCACCAGGTCGGCGCGATGATCAGCTCGTGGCTGGGCGGCTGGGGGTTCGAGACGTTCGGCACGCACTGGGTAGCCTTCGGCAGCGCCGGCGTGGTGCTGATTCTGGCCGCGCTGATCTCGCTGCGCCTGCCGGCGCAGGGCTTCACCCTGATGGCCACGCCGCGCCTGGCGCACTGACGCGCCGCCGGGCCATCAGGTCGGCGGCAGGCTGGCCCAGCGCCACAAGGTTGAGCGGCTGACGCCCAGGCGGCGCGCCGCTTCCTGGCGATTGCCGCCGCTGGCCCGCAGGGCCTGCAAGGCGCGTTCGCGCGGGGACTGCGCATCGCCCGGCCCGCGCGGCGGCGCGGTACCTTCGAACAGTTCCGGGCAATCGTGCCGCAACGCATCGTGGTCCACGTCTTCGGCCCGCGCATACTGCAGCAGGAAGACCGCGATGCGTTCGCTGATGTTCTCCAGTTCGCGCACATTGCCCGGCCAGGCGTAGCGCTGCATGCGCGGCAGCCACGGCCCGATCAGGCTGGCGGCGTCCAGCCGCGCGCCCAGGCGCCCCAGGCAGCGCGACACCAGCGATTGCAACAACGGCGCGATGTCGTCGGGGCGGTCGCGCAGCGCCGGCACTTCCAGCCGCAAGGTGTTGATACGGTAGTACAGATCCTGCCGGAAACGGCGCTGCGCGATCATGTCGCCCAGCGGCTGGTGCGTGGCGGCGATGATGCGCACGTCGACCGGAATGGCCGCGGTGGCACCCAGCCGGGTGACTTCGCGTTCCTGCAGCACGCGCAGCAGGCGGCTTTGCAGCGGCAGCGGCATGTCGCCGATTTCGTCCAGGAACAGCGTGCCCGTGTGCGCCGCCTCGAACAGCCCGCGCTTGCCGCCGCGGCGCGACCCCGTGAAGGCGCCCTCTTCGTGCCCGAACAGTTCGCTTTCCAGCAGCGACTCGGGAAACGACGCGCAATTGACCGCCACGAACGGTCGGTCGGCGCGCTGGCTTTCGTTATGGATGGCCTGGGCGAACAGTTCCTTGCCGACGCCGCTTTCGCCGGCGATCAGCACGGTGAGATCGGTTTGCGCATAGCGGCGCGCGGCCTGCACGGCCCGCAAGAAGCCCGGGCTTTGCCCGATGAGCTCGTCGAACCGGTACTTGGCCGTGTTCTGGCGCCGGCGCTGCTGCACCCGCAGGCTGGTATCGGCCTCGTGGATGCGGCCGGCGTCGTACAAGGTCAGGGCTGCGCCCACAATGGCGCCGCGCTCGCGGATGGCGGTGCGGTTGGCCACCCAGTCGCGCCCGCCCAGCCGCAGCAGGCCGGCGCTTTCCTGCTGGCCCGTATCCAGCGTGGCGCGCAGCGTCAGTTCGGGCCGCAGCTGGTCCAGCGGACGGCCGGCCAGGGCGGCGGCGTCCACGTCCAGCAATCGCTGCATGGGCGGGTTGACGGCAATGATGCGATGGTGGCGATCTACGGCCAGCACGGCATCCTGCAGGCTGTGCAATACCCCGTTGAGCTGTTCGTAGCGGCCGGCCTCCAGGCGCGCGACGCGGGCCAGCTCGATGGCGTCCTCGAAGCCCTTGCGCACGCTGGCCAGCGAATAGGCCAGCAGGCCATGCAGGCCGGCCTGCTCGGCCAGCTCTACCACCAGGCTGGAGCCCACGATGACCTGGAAGTTTTCGCGGCGCAATTGCTCGAAGCGCTGGCGCGCGTCATCGGGCGTCTGGTATGCGTGCTGCATGATCTCGATGTTGAGCAGGTCCTTGACGGCATCCAGTTCGGGAATCGTGCGGCCATACATGACCACGCCCACGCGGTCGGCGATGCGCCGCGCCTGGATCAAGGCCTGCAGGATGTCGAATCCGCCGAGCTGGATGGTGGCGACCGGCGCCTGCAACCCTGTGCGCAGGATGCTGGCATTGGACCCGGCGCTGACGAAGGCATCCACCAGCCCGCGGTCGATGCGGTCTTGCGCGGTGGCCAGCGCGCCGCCGAAGGTGCCGTCGACCACCTCGATGTGCGCCCGGCCCGTGTATTCGGCCACCACCGGCATGGCGAATTCGCGGATCTGGCGGTAGCTCAGGAAGCACAGGCGCGGCAGGTCGGCTCGCGCGGCGGGATCGGGGTAGTTCATGCAGGCAATGTCTCAGCGATACATATTTTGTGTTTCAAGAATGTCGCATGAAACAAGAAAATATACCACCCGCGAATAAACTCATTTTAATTCAGCAACTTACAAGCCAATCAAAGTTGGCACGAAGCTTGCATGTTTATCCGGCACAACGCAACACACCTCTGCAGGAGACACGATTTGGCGCTTGAACACATCACCGTGCTGGACCTGACCCACATGCTGTCGGGCCCCTACGGCACCATGCTGCTGGCCGACCTGGGCGCGCGCACCATCAAGGTCGAGCCGCCGGGCAGCGGCGAAG
>Ga0182735_1000507_pt1 | contig 31373 bp, 31 predicted proteins | sample eDN5th30CKraftMG_FD_128524 | JGI IMG/M metagenome (GOLD analysis project Ga0182735, IMG submission 128524) | Enriched Miracle-Growth compost microbial communities from Emeryville, California, USA - eDNA 5th pass 30_C Kraft MG (version 2) (version 2) ...
ATATAGACGTCGCGGTCGCACGACCGGCACGCCGAGCGCACCGACAGCGGCGCGCCGCAACTGTGGCGCCACAGCGGCGGCGTGTCGAGCCCCCCCCAACGGCGCTGCCACTCCTCGCCCGCGAGCAGCGTCGAAAAGAGGTCCTCGCCGCGCGGCGTCAGCCGATAGTCGACCGCGCGCCCGCCCGAATGGATCTTCTCCAGGCATTCGGCGTCGATGAGCTGGCTGAGCCGCTTGCTAAGCGTCGACGGCGAGACCTCGAGCTCCTGCAGCAGTGCCGACCAGCTCGTCCGTCCGAGAAAGAGCTGCTCCAGCAGAAGCAGCATCCAGTGATCCCCGACGATGTCGAAGGTCGCGAGGACCGAGCTGCGGCGGGCCGGCGCGCCGGCGGATGCTTCCATGATGTGAGCGTGCCCCTCCTGGTGTTCCCCGCCGGGGCTTAGCATCCTGTTTCGGCGAATGTCACGCGCTGCTTGCGAAGCGGCGGGCGAGGAAATCGAGCAGGACCGCATTGAACTCCGCGGGATTTTCGGCCCAGGCAAAGTGACCGACATCCTTCATGCAGACGAACTCGCCACCGATCTTGCCCGCCAGCTTCTCCATCACCGGCGGCGGCGCCGCGGTCAGGTCGTGCTCGCCGGCGATGCAGATCACCGGCACCTCGGCCATCTTGGGCAGGATGTCGCGCCCGTCGAACCGGGTGATCGCTGAAATCGCCGCGCGGAAGGTTTCCTCGCGCATCTGCGATACCACGTCGATCACGAGCTGCGTCTCGGGCGAATTCGCGCCCGGCGCCATCATCGTGCGCAGCATTCCCGGCGCATATTGCGCCAGCGTCTGTCCCGCGTCGAGCGGCGCGACGCGGTCGCGCACGAACGCCTGCTGCCACTCGCCGTCGGGCTTGCCGAAGGCGGCGCTGGTCGCCGACAGCACCAGCCCCGCCACGCGGCCGGTACGATAATCGAAAGCGCGCTGCGCGATCATGCCGCCCATGCTGTGGCCGAGCAGCACATTCACCTCGCCCCCCTCCCGATCGATCAGCGCGGCGCAGGCCTCGGCGCACGCCTCGACCCCGAAATCGTCGGGAAGCGGGCTGAAGCCATAGCCGGGGCAATCCCATGCGACGACGCGATAGCCGGCGCCCGACAGCGCACCGATCTGGCTGCGCCAATATTCCTTGGCGCCGAACGCGCCGTGGAGCAGGAAGACGGTGACCCGGCCCGTGCCGGTCACGCTATAGTCGGGGAGCCGCGTCATGCCGTGCGCTCCACGATCAGCGCCCCGCCGATGCCGGTCGCCCCCGACACCGCGACCAGCCCGGTGGCGAGGTCGCGGCGCTCGAGCTCGTCGAGCAGGGTGCCGATCAGATTGACGCCGGTCGCGCCCATCGCATGCCCCATCGCGATCCCTCCGCCGTTCACGTTCATCCGATCCTCGGGCACGTTCAGCCGTCGCGCAAAGGCCATGGCAATCGCCGCGAAACCTTCGTTGAATTCCCAAAGGTCGATATCGCCCGCGGTCATTCCGGCCTTCGCCAACGCGTCCTGCGCCGCCGCGGTGCCGCCGCCGAGCCCCATCGCCGCCGGGCTGTTGGCATTCGAATAGGCGCGGATGCGCGCCCGCGGCGCCAGTCCGGCCCGCGCGCCGCCCTCGCGGCTGCCGACCAGCGCGAGCGAGGCGCCATCGACCATCGCCGGCGCCGCAGCGGCATGATGGATATGCGCTACCGTCTCGACGCCCCCGAAGCGGCGGATCAGTTCGGTATCCCCCCACGCCGCCCGTGCGTCGTCGAACAGTGGGTCGAGCCGCGCCATGCCGTCGGGACTGCTGTCACCGCGCACCGCCTCGTCGCGGTCGAGGAGAAGATTGCCCTCCGCGTCGACGACGGGGATCAGCGATTTCGCAAAATGCCCGCCGCGCGTCGCCGCATCGGCCTTGCGGTGCGAACGCGCCGCATAGTCGCTGATGGCGTCGCGCGTGAAGCCCTCGACGCTCGCGACATAGTCGGCGATGATCGGGTTCGGGATGAAGGGGATGCCGCGCGCCACTTTCGGGTCGCCGGCGAGCGGTCCCTTGTCGGACATCATCGGCACGCGCGACATGCACTCGACACCGCCGACCGCGACGAGGCCAGCATCGCCGAGCCGCGCGCGCGCCGCGCCCATCGCCGTCGCGGTGAGGCCGGAGGTGCAGAAGCTGTTGACCATGGTAGCGGTTCCCGACCGGTCCCAGCCGGCGGAGAGCATCGCCGCCTGCCCGACGTTGCCGCCCTGATCGCCGGTCTGGGTGACGCAACCGATCACGGCCTCGTCGACCGCCCCCGGCGCTTCGGGATGCCGCTTCGCCATCTCGCGGAACAGCCCGCCGAGCAGATGGACCGGCGCGACGCCATGCAGCGCGCCGGTGTCGCGGCCCTTACCGCGCGGGACGCGGATCGCATCGAAGACGAAGGCATCCGCCATCATGCCGCCTCCCGCTGCCCGCGGCGCGCCTGCGCCGCCCGGATATCGCCACCGCGCGCGAAATAGGCGTGCGAGCCGCTCGGCACCCGCCGCGGCAATGTAACGATCGAGACCGGTCCCCCGCCGATTGACCGCGCATCCCAGATATAGACGTCGGTCCGGTCGGCATCGGTGACGAAGGCGATCAGATAGCCGTCCTCCTCACCCGTCGCGTCGCCCTTCGGCGCGAACACCGGCTGCCCCATATATTTGCCCTGGGGCAACTCGTAGCGATCGACCTCGGCCATCGCCTCGAAATCCCATTTCTGGATGCCGCTCATCAGGAACAGCGGCGTTTCCGACACCAGCGTATTATAGGCGTAGCGGGTCTTGAGACCCATGAAACGGTTGTTGATGCACGGCATCTCGACAAGCTGGTCGCTCAAAAAGCGTTCGGCGGTCGCCCCCGTCTTCAGGTTCATCCGATATTCGATCAATCGCGGCTTCTGGTAGGCGAAGGACAGGAAATAATTCTGCACCTTCGCGCTTGGCGTCCCAGCCGGCACCTCGGGCACCGGAATCTCGAGGCTGAAGCCATAGGCGACGATCTCGTCGCCCTCCTCCCACGCATTGACGGTGTGGAGCATATAGGTCGGCTCGAACTCGAACCAGCGGATCTCGTCGCCCTTGCCATAGCGCGGAATGACGCCGAAGCGTGATTTCAGCGACCGGTCGAAGGTCAGTTTCTTCTTGCCGCGCTCGATCAGCTCGGGGTCCCAGAACAGCGGCAGATCGTGCAGGATCGTATAATGTTCGGTGATCCAGCTATCGTGCGGCAGACGGGCGCCGGGCAGCTCGATCTCGGTGACGTGGAGCAGCCGGTTGTCGGCGCTGACGACACCATATTCCATATAGGGCGCGGTGTTGAAGCTGTAGTTGAAGAAGACGAACTCGCCGGTGCGCTCGTCGGTCTTCGAATGCGCCGAAACGCCTTTGGTCCACGCCCCGCCGAAACTGTCGGGGCCGAGCGTCTGCAAGCTGTAAGGATCGAGCCGATAGGGCTGTCCGCAGCGCGCGAACATCGTCTTGATCTCGCCATTGTGGAGAACGATGTCGGTTCCCGAATTATTCTTCAGCCCTTCTTCGGCGGCGAAACCGTCGCGCAGACCGAGGAACAGCCCCTTGCCTTCCTCCATCTCGGCGAGCAGCCCGGCGGTCAGCACCATGCGGTTGCGATAGGTGGCGCGGCCGTTCTCGAACGCGACGCCGTGCACCATCGAATCGCCGTCGAACCAGTGATAGCGCCCGCTCTGCGGCTGATAGATAGGGTTGTGCCCGTTGCGGACATAGATGCCGTCGATATCGGCCGGGATCGGCCGGTCGCTGTCGAGATCGGTCGCGGTGATCTCCTCGAAAACCGGGCGGAAAATGCCGTCGAGATAATCATTGCCCTCTTCGGCGATATCCGCCGCATAGGCATTCTCGACCACAACCTTGACCATTTCCGACTCCTTGAACGAGCTACTTCATTAGCGATATCTTCTAGATCGCTTTCGAATACCATGTCAATACCATTCAGTAGAACGGCATATGTCCCGGATTATCGCCGCTTTCATTATCCCTCTTGCATAATGAAGCTTCGTCAACGATAGTTATAAAAAGCGATCGGGAGACGGATATGACGGGTGCATCGAATGACGGAATGAAGGGGTCGCGCGCGACGCGTCCGGGCTATCTGCTGTTCCTGCTGATGACAGGCTATCTGCTGTCCTTCCTCGACCGGCAGATTCTCGTCATGATGATCGACCCGATCAAGCGCGACTTCGCGCTCACCGATACCGATTTCAGCCTGCTTTACGGCTTCGCCTTCGCGACCTTCTACACCGTGCTCGGGCTGGTGTTCGGGCGATTGATCGACTCGGCCAATCGCACGCGCGTCATCGCCGTTTGCGTCGCCTTGTGGAGCCTCGCGACGATCTTCTGCGGCCTCGCGACCAATTTCCCGCAGCTTTTCGTCGCGCGCATGCTCGTCGGGGTCGGCGAGGCCGCGCTCGCCCCTGCGGCCTATTCGCTGATCGCCGACGTCTATCCCGCCAATCGCCGCGGCCGCGCCTTCGCCGTCTATACGATGGGCATGTATCTCGGCGCCGGGCTCGCCTTCGCGCTCGGCGGCTCGCTCGTTCAGATGTTCGCACATGTCGACACGCTGTCGTTCGCCGGCGTCACCATCAAGAGCTGGCAGATCGCCTTCTTCATCGCCGGCCTGCCCGGCCTGGTCGTCGCGCTAGCGCTGCTCTTCTGCCCCGAGCCGGCGCGCGGCACGATGGCGGGCGACGCGACGCTCGCCGGATCCCCGCGCGCGAGCTTCGGCGCCTTTCTCGCCCATTACCGGTCGCGCTGGCCGCTTTACCTCACTCATCATCTCGGCTTCGGCCTGCACATCTGTTTCGGCTATGCGATCACCGCCTGGCTGCCGGTCACTTTCATGCGCGTCCATCACATGCCGCCCGCCACTGCGGGACTCGCCTTCGGTCTCGCGATCATGACGATGGGGCCGCTCGGCGCGTGGCTGGGCGGACGGATCGCCGAGCGTCTCGATCGGCGCGGCGTGCGCGAAAGCCAGCTTTCGGCCACCGCCTGCGCCTGCGTGATCCAGCTCGCGGCCATCGCCGGCGCGACGATGATCGCGCAGCCGTGGCTGGCCTTCGCCTTCGGTGCGATCGCGATCGGACTGGTCGGCTTTCCGGCCGGCCTCAACTCCGCTTCGCTCCAGCTCATCACGCCGCCCACGCTGCGCGGCCAGGCGGGCGGTTTCTTCATCCTGATCGGCAATCTGCTCGGCCTCGGCCTCGGACCGCTCGTCGTCGCGCTGCTCACCGACCGCGTCTTCGGACGCCCGGAGGCGGTCGGCACGTCGCTGCTGATCGTCGGCCTTGCCGTGCTGCCGGCCGCGTCGCTGCTGCTCCTGCGCGGCAGTGCGCTGTTCGCGCGGCGCGACAAGGGGGCGGCATCGGCCGCCGAACCGGACGGGGCGGTGCTGACGGCCGGCGCCGGCTGACCCCTACCAGGCGACCTCTTCGCCATTGTAGCGGAAGAAGCGGCCGGCGTCCGAAACGCCCAGCCGTTCGATGATCGCGACCATGCCGGCGGCGCTCTCGGCCGCCGATATCTTGGGAAGCGACAGGTGCGCGGTCATGTCGGTATCGACGACGCCGGGGGTCAGCATGGCGACGGTCGCGCCGTCGGCCGCCCATTCGCCGGCGGCGGCGTGCAACGCCATGTTGAGCGCCGCCTTGCTGCACCGATAGGCGAGATGGTCGCTGCCGGCGGCACCCGCGATCGAGCCCATGCCGCTCGAAATCGCCACCGCCTTCTTCCCGCGCGAGGCCAGGATGTTGGGCTTCAGCCCCTGCATCAGGCGGATGACGCCCAGCAGGTTGGTTTCGAACACCGGCTGCCACGCGCTGGCGTTGGTCGCGTCGAAGGATTCGACGGGACCGGTGATCCCGGCGTTGCTGACGAGCAGGTCGATCGGCCGGCCGTCGAGCGCGGCGAGCAGGTCGGCGATCGACAGCAGGCTCGCGACGTCGAGCCGCAGCATCTCGACCGCCCCGCCCGCCGCGAGCGCGGCCAGCGCCTCGGCGCGCGCCGGATCGCGGCAGCAGGCGATCACCTGCCAGTCCCGTTCCAGTAGCGCCTCGACGAGCGCGAGGCCGATGCCGCGATTGGCGCCGGTGACCAGCGCCGTCCGCCGCACCGCCTGGCTCATGCGCCAGCCTCGGCTGCGCGATATTCGGCTTCCATCCGGGCGACCTGGTCGGCGATCTGTTCGACCCGCCCGATCGCGCCGACTCCCTGCCCCGCCGACCAGATGTCGCGCCATGCCTTGGCGCCGTTGTGCGGATCGTCGAAGTCGATCTTGCCCCGCGCCGACGGCGGGATATTGTCGGGGTCGAGCCCCGCCGCGACGATGCTGGGGCGCAGCATGCTGTTGCGGATGCCGGTGAAGGCGTCGGTGACGATGATGTCCGCCGCCTCCGCATCGACGAGCATCTGCTTGTAGCCAGGCTTGGCCATGCTTTCCTCGGACGCGATGAAATGGGTGCCGACATAGGCATAGTCCGCCCCGAGCGCGAGCGCCGCGCGCACCGCCGCGCCGGTGTGGATGCCGCCGCCGACGACGATCTCTCCGTCCCAGAAGGCGCGGACCGCTGGTACGAAGGCGAAGGGCGACAGCAGGCCCGTATGTCCGCCCGCGCCCGCCGACACGAGCACCAGCCCGTCGACGCCGAGCGCCGCCGCCTTGCGGGCATGTTCGACCGAGACGACGTCGGCGAAGACGAGGCCGCCATAGCCGTGCACCGCCTCGACAACCTCGCGCGGCCCGCCGAGCGAGGTGATGATCAGCGGCGCCTTGTATCGCACCGCGAGTTCGAGGTCGGCCGCGAGGCGCTTGTTCAACCGGTGCGCGACGAGGTTGATCCCCCAGGGCGCGGCGCCGTCCACCGTGCCATCGCTGTTGCCGATCGCTGCGGTGATCGCCGCGAGCCACGCGCCCAGTTCCTCGCTGGTGCGGCAATTGGCGGCCGGAAAACTGCCTGCGACGCCGGCGCGGCTTGCGCCGATCACCATCTCCGGCCCCGACACGAGGAACATCGGCGCAGCGATCACCGGAAGGCGCAGACGGTCGTGCAGAAGCCCGCGGCGGGACGGTCGCTTGTCGGTATCGGTCAAGGATCGGATCTTTCGTCTAGAGGGGCGCGCGCGGCGCGAGCCCGCATTCGACCAGCAGTGTGTCGAACGCATGGTTGGAATTGGGGTGGGTGCGGCGCGGTTGCGCCGCCAGCCGGGTCATCAGATCGCCGAAGCCGGCGTCGGGGGCCAAGCTGTTGGTCTCGACCGTCTCGGTCAGGCGAAAGCGGCCGCCGCCCGCGACGATAACTTCGCCGGCCACGTCGCAATCCTCGCTCGCCAGCCAGGCGATCAGCGGCGCCACGCGATCGGGCGTGAACACCTCCGCCATCTCTCCCCTTATGTGCGCGGCGGTCATCTGCGACAGCGCATAGGGCGACACCGCGTTGACCGCGATGCCGCGCCCGGCGCCTTCGCTCGCCAGCGTGCGGACGAGGCTGTCGACTGCGCTTTTCGACGCGCCATAGGCGCTGAGCCCGTGCTGGCCATAACGCCCCGCGCTCGAGCTCGTCATGATCACGCGGCCATAGCCCTGCTCGCGCAGATGTGGCCAGGCCGCGTGGACGAGGTGGAGCGTGCCGAAGAAGCCGACGTCGAACACCGCCCGGAAGTCGGCGAGCGACAGCTTGTGAAAGCTCGCCGCCTGCGGCGAGGCGGCATTGGCGACGACGATATCGAGCCGCCCGAAAGCCGCGATCGCCGCCGCAACCATCGCTTCGCCGCTGTCTTCCTTTTCGACCGGGTTATAGTCGGCGACGGCGCGGCCGCCCGCCGCGACGATCTCGGCAACCGCGCGCGCCGCCGACGTGTCGGCATCGGCCTCCCCGGGGTGGCGGCGGTTGTTGACGACCACCGCGGCGCCGGCGCGGGCGAGTTCGATCGCATAGGCGCGGCCCAGCCCCTTGCCCGCGCCGGTGACGATCGCGACGCGGTTCGACAGATCGGCGCCGCTCATCGACGCGGCCACAGGCGTGGGAAGAACATCGGGACGCGCCGCGCATAATCGTCGAACGCCTGCCCGCGCGACTTGCGCATGTGGCGCTCGTTGCCGGGCGTCGCCGACCCCCAGCCCATGAACCAGGTGACATAGGCGGGACCGATCGCGGCGAGCCACCCCCAGGGATGGACGAGCGCGAAGAAGAAATAACCCCACCACATCAGCGCCTCGCCGAAATAATTGGGGTGGCGGGTATAGGCCCAGAGGCCACGGTCCATGATCCCGCCGCGATTGGCGGGGTCGGCCTTGAAGGCGTTCATCTGGTGATCGCCGATCGCCTGGAAGGCAAAACCGACCGCCCACAGCGCGACCCCGACCCAGTCGAGCGGCTGCATCGCACGCGCTGCCGTCTGGCCGGCGAAGGCGAAAGGCAGGCACCAGATCCACAGGATCGTTCCCTGCAGCATATAGACCGAAAAGAAGCTCCACAGCGGCCAGCGCGCGCCGAAACGGCTCCGCAGGCTGGCATAGGGGTCCTGCTCTATCTTCAGGTTGGTGCCGGTCGCGTGGCGCGCGAGGCGCAGCATCCACAGCAGCATCAGGGCCATCAGCACCCATATCCGCGGCGTCGGCTGCGAAACGGCGCTCGCCACGATGGCCGCCGCGGTGCCGAAGCTGATCATCGGATAGACGATGTCCATGATGCTGTGGTTCCGCCGCCCCTCCCCGATCGCCCAGCCGAGGGCGCCGAACAGGATCATGGCCCCGCCGCCGATCACGAACGACGCGAGCGACGGCTCGAGGTCGGCCGGCGCCAGCGCCCACGCGGCGATGACGACACCGGGCAGCAGCATATGAACGATATTCCAGCGCCGCCCCCGTGCATCGGCCGGCATGGCGAGCCGCCACGACAGGGCCAAGGCGATCCAGATGCAGAGTGCGACGAGCATCAGGCGGCCTCCTGCGCGCGCGCAAGATCGCGCAGCCTGTCGCGCTGAACCTTCATCAGCCCGTTGCGCGGCAAGGCGTCGAGGGTGAGCAGCAACTGGGGCAGCTTGAACACCGCGACCCGCCGGCTTTTCAGATAGGCGATCACATCGTCGAGCGCGACCTTGCGTCCCGGCTTCGGCACTACCGCCACGCCGACAATCTCGCCGAGCCGGTCGTCGTCGCAGCCGAAGAAGGCGGCCTCGACCACCTCGTCGAACCCGGCGATCAGGTCGTCGAGTTCGGCGGGCGCGATCTTGATGCCGCCGCGCACGATGATATCCTTGCAGCGCCCGACGAAGCGATAGAAGCGCGCCAGATCGCCGTTGCCGGCGACCTCGAACAGGTCGCCGGTCCGATAGCGCCCCTGCTCGTCGAACGCTGCCTTCGTCATCTCGGGCTCACCATAATAGCCGAGGAAGATGCCCGGACCCGCGATACGCATCTCGCCCGGCCGCTTCGGCTCGTCGATCTCCTCGCCGCTGTCCGGATCGACCAGATGAGTGGTGAAGTCACGCGTCGGCGGAAAGGTCGGCCAGTCGAATTCGGGTCGCCCGAAGCGCGGGAACAGCGTCGCGCGCATCGTGGGATCGGGGACCTCTCGCGGCGTGCTGAGCAGGCTGGTGCCCTCGTTCGAGCCGAAGAAATTGATGATCTCGATCCCGAACTCACGCTCGATGCCGTCGATCGCCCATGCCGGGATCGCGGCCGATCCCGTCCCCATCAGCCGCAGGCTCGACAGATCGGCGGCGGCGCGCACCTTTTCGTCCTTGAGCAGCGACACGAAGAAGGCGGGCGGCATGAAGGTCACCGACACGCGCTCGTCGCGAATCTGACGGATGACGAGACCGATATCGAGCGGATGGTGCAGTATCAGCGTCGACGCGGTCGCGAGCCACGACATGAAGCTGCCGCCGATCGCCGCCATGTTGACAAGCGGCCGGATGTTGAGGATCACCTCGCCGTCGCGCAGCGCCGCGCCGTGCACCATGTTGCGTCCCGTGACGAACCAGTTGTTCGCGGTGCGCATCACGCCTTTCGGCCGACCCTCGGTCCCCGAGGTCCAGCAGATGGTGACGACATCGTCGGCGTCGCGGCCGCTGGGCGGGATCGGCGCCGGCGCGTCGGCGCCCGCGAGCAGTTCCTCGGCCCGGATCAGCGTGCAGCCCGCGCTTTCGCATATCGACGCGGCATTGGCGGCGAGGTCGCGCGTCTTGAATCGTCCCGCAATGAAGAGGCGAGGCCGGAGCTTGCCAATCACATAGTCGATCTCGTTGCCGTCGAACTGGACGAGCAGCGGGCTCGCGATCGCGCCGACGCGGGCGCAGGCGAGGAACAGGATCACCGATTCGACGATGTTCGGAAGCTGATAGACGACGATGTCGCCAGGCCCTGCCCCCCGCGCCCGGATCAGCGCCGCGACCCGGTCGACCGCACGGTCGAGCTCAGTATAGGTGAGTCGGCACGGCGCGCCGTCGGTGAAGTCCGCGCGGTTCGGCGCATCGGCTAGCGCGGTCCGGTCAGGCGCCCGCGCGACATTGGTGCGGAAGCGCGAATCGATCGTTTCCGTCCCCCAGAGCCCAGCTTCGTGATAATGATCCATTTGCGTTTGCGGCGGCCGCATTCGTTCCGATCCTCCCTTGCAACTTCGTTACCCGTATCTCTTTCGATATCGTGACACAACCCCGATAATAGTTGACTAATTGGCAAAGATGGACAGGATATAGCTCCATAGGAATTTTGTAGGTTCAATAGCAGAATTCAGGGAGCAGGCACGATGTTCATCCGGAACAACTGGTATGTGGCGGCGTTCGACGACGAGTTCGGCGGCGCCCCCGTCGCGCGCACGATATGCGGCGAGGAGGTCGTTCTCTATCGCAAAACGGACGGCCAGGTCGTCGCGATGCACGACGGCTGCCCGCATCGCCTGGTGCCGCTGTCGATGGGAATGATCGAGGGCGACAACATCCGCTGCAAATATCATGGCATGCTCTTCGACGGCAAAGGCCGCTGCCTGCAGGCGCCCGGCAAGGACGCCAGCCTGGGGCTGCGCGTCAGCAAGGTTTATGAGACGGTCGAACGCTATGGCATGATCTGGATCTGGATCGGCGAAGAGGCGGCGGACTCCGCAAAGCTTCCCGACCTGCCGTGGCTCGAAAGCACGGATTGGGCACAGACGCGCGAGCATTTCACGCTCGCCTGCGATCATCGCTTCGTCATCGACAATCTGATGGACCTGACCCACGAAACCTACGTCCATCCTGAAACGATCGGACAGAACGAACTGATGGAAGCACCCGTCGCGGCGCGGCGCGAGGCCGATACCGCGATACTCGAGCGCTTCATGCCCGATATCGACCCGCCGCCCTATTGGGCACAGATGCTCGGCAAGCCGGGTCGTGTCGACCGCTGGCAGGTCTGCCGCTTCATCCTGCCGTCGACGGTACTGATCGATTCGGGCGTCGCGCTCGTCGGCACCGGCGGCTTCGCGGGCGACCGGGCGGAGGGCGTCACCGGGAATGTGATCAATCTCATCACCCCGGCGACCGAGCGAAGCTGCTATTATTTCCTGGTTCAGGCCCGCGATTTCGCGCGCGATGCCGACGCGGCCACGCAGGCGCGCTTCAACGCGACGATGCGGGCGCTGGTCCAGCAGGACATCGACGTGCTCGAGGCGCAGCAGCGCTATGTCGACGCCCACCCCGATGCCAAGCTGCGCGCGCTGAACATCGACGCCGGGGCCACCTATGCCCGCCTGATGATGAACCGGGCCCTGACCGCCGACACGCCCGTTCCGGCAGACTGATCGGATGGGCCGCGCGGCCCGTGCCTAGAAATCGAACCTCGGCATCTGCCGGCCGGGTGCGAGCGGAAGGCCGAGCGCCACCTCAGCGCCGTCCCGACCCGTGGGCCAAATCGTGACCTGCCATGGACTTTCCCTCCTCGCCGCCACCCGGACGGCGGCCGCCATCTTTCCTGGCTGGTGAAGAGAACGGGTGGAGCCGGAACGGAAAGCGGACACCGCGCGTTGGGGGCCCATGGCGAGCGTGCCCGAAGCCACGCCGCAGGAGCGGCTGTCGCGCCATCATCACGGCGCGGCGCGGCTGCTCTCGACCGCGACACTGCCCTCGCCTGCCTCCTCTCACCATAGAAGGACAGGATGATGAACCGGTTGCGCCAGATATTTCCCGCTCCGCTCCTGGCCCTGATCTCGGGGCTGATTGTCGCGGTCATTGCGCTGGTTCTGCTGATCGGCGGCGTCTGGCTCGCCGCGCTCGGCGGATCGGCCTATTATCTGGTGACCGGCATCGCGATGCTCGCCGCGGGCCTGCTGCTGATGCGCGGGCGGATGCTCGGCGGGTGGATTTATGTCGCCGTCGTCTTCTTCACCTTGCTCTGGGCCTTTTGGGAGGTCGGAGGCAATGGCTGGGCGCTGGTGCCGCGGGTCGTCGCGCCTGCCGTGCTGCTGATCCTCGTCCTGTTCGCGATGGCGGCGCTGTCGGCGCGCCCGCACCGCTGGCGGTTCGCGCTGGCGAGCAGCGCCGTCGTCGTCCTGCTCGTCGCGGCGGGCGGCGCGACGCTCGGGACGCTCAACGCCGTGCGGCCGCTGCAGCCGCTGCCCGGCCCGCGCTGGGCGATGGCCGACCCCGCGGCGATGCAGGCCGGCGCCGACTGGCCCGCCTATGGCGGCACCTACAGCGCGCGGCGCTATTCGCCGCTGACCCAGATCACGCCCGCCAATGTCGGCAAGCTGGAACGCGCCTGGACGATCCACACCGGCGACCTTCCGTCGGAGGCGGCGCACGGCACCTATGGCGCGGAGAACACGCCGCTGAAGGTCGGTGATAGCCTATATGTCTGCACGCCGAAGAATATGGTCCTGTCGCTCGATCCCGCGACCGGCAAGCAGCGCTGGCGCTTCGACCCCAGGATATCCGACGATGCGATTCCCTATACTGCCGCCTGCCGCGGGGTCGCCTATTATGCGGTGCCCGGCGCCGCAGCCGATCAGGCGTGCGCGCGGCGGATCATCTTCGGCACGCTCGACGCGCGGCTGTTCGCGCTCGACGCCGCGACGGGCCGGCCGTGTCAGGATTTCGGCGCCAACGGCCAGGTCGATACCAAGATCGGCATGGGCGACACGCCGCCGGGCTATGTCTCGATCAACTCGCCGCCGACCATCGTGCGCGGCGTGGTCGTCACCGGGCATCAGGTGCTCGACGGGCAGGATCGCTGGGCGCCCTCGGGGGTGATCCGCGGTTTTGACGCGGTCACCGGCAAGCTCCAATGGGCGTGGGACATGATGCACCCCGACTGGAACGGTTATCCGCCCGCCGGCCAGACCTGGGCGCGCGGCACGCCGAACATGTGGACGATCGCATCGGGCGACGAGCAGCTCGGCCTCGTCTATCTGCCGATGGGCAATGCCGCGGCCGATTATTATTCGAGCCTGCGCCGCCCGCCCGAGAACGCCTATGCCACCTCGCTCGTCGCGCTCGACGTGACTACGGGCAAGCCGCGCTGGCATTTTCAGGCGGTGAAGAAGGATGTGTGGGATTATGATTTCGGCGCGCAGGCGACGCTGATCGACTATCCGGGCGCGGACGGAACGGTTCCCGCGTTGGTCCTGCCGTCGAAGCAGGGCGACGTCTATATCCTCGACCGGCGCACCGGCCGGCCGCTGACGCCGGTCGGCACGATCAAGGCGCCGGGCGGCGGAGTCGAGCCCGCCGAACGATCGCCGACGCAGATCGTGTCGCTGTGGCACACACTGCGCAAGCCCGACCTGACCGAGCGCGACATGTGGGGCATGTCGCCGATCGACCAGATGATCTGCCGCATCCAGTTCCGCAAGGCGAGCTACAAGGGCTTCTACACACCGCCGACCAGCGACGGTCGCTCGATCGAATATCCGGGTTACAATGGCGGCACCGACTGGGGCGGTGTCGCGGTCGATCCGGTACGCGGGGTGATCGTCGCCAATTACAACGATATGCCCAATTATGTCCGCCTCGTGCCCCGCGCCGAGGCCGACCGGAAGGGCTGGGCGCCCCGCGATCAGGCGCGCGGCGAGATCGGCGGCCCCGAGGGCGCCGGCGACCCGCAGGCGGGCACGCCCTATGCGATCGACGTCAACGCGGGCTGGCGCCTGCCCTTAACCGGCATGCTGTGCAAGCAGCCGCCCTATGGCGGCATCCGCGCGATCGACATCGCGACCGGCAAGACGATCTGGGACCGCCCGCTGGGCACCGCGCGCACCAACGGGCCGTTCGGCATCCCGTCGATGCTGCCGGTGACGATCGGCACGCCCAACAATGGCGGCGCGGTCGTCACCGCGAGCGGGCTCATCTTCATCGCCGCCGCGACCGACAATCTGATCCGCGCGATCGATCTGTCGACCGGAAAGACCGTCTGGTCCGACGTCCTGCCCGCGGGCGGGCAGGCGACCCCGATGACCTATGAGGCGAACGGCAAGCAATATGTCGTTCTCTATGCCGGCGGCCATCATTTCATGGAGACGCCGATCGGCGACGAGGTCGTGGCCTATGCCCTGCCCTGATGGGGGCCCCGAATGTCAGGCGGGCAGTCGCCTCAGCCCTCATTCTTGCCGAACAGGTCGCGCAGCGCATCCTTGGCGCGCTCCAGCTTGGCCTTCTCCTTCGCCGAAAGCGTGTCGCCGGCACGGTTGATATAGAAGGTCAGCATGCTCATCGCCGACTGGAGCGGCGTGCCCTTGCGCCGCTTGCTGCGTTCGGCCGATCGCTTGAGCGAGCGGGCGATGTCCGCGGGATCGTCCTGCTTGAACACACCTTCTTCCAGGTCGAGCGCGTCGCTATGCTCGATCACCTCCTGCGACCATTTTTCCTTTGGCATCGTCCGTTCCTTTTTGGTTGGGCGGATCGCGATCCGCTGCGCGGGCCGCCGCGACCATCATGGCCAGCGCGGCGGCGACCGCGCTGTCGAGAACCCGCCGCCGCCCCGTGTCGCCGAAATGGCACTCCCGCTGCGCCAGCCGCCCCGTCCGGTCCATGCAGGCGAGATGGACGAGCCCCACTTCCTCGTCGGCTTCGCGCGGGCCGCAAAAGCCGGTGATCGCGACCGCGATATCGGCGCGGCTGTTCGCGAGCGCGCCCTTCGCCATCGCCGCGGCGACATCGGAATTGACCGCGTCGCACCGCTCGACATCATCGCGGTCGACGCCGAGCATCTCGCATTTCGCATCCGCCGAATAGACGATGAAGCCACGTTCGAGGTGCGGGCCGAGTACCGCATCGCCGGCCAGCACTGCCGCGAGCTGGCCGCCGGTGCAGCTTTCCGCGGTCGCGAACGACAACCTGCCACCCCTCAGCACGGCGGCAAGCTGCCGCGCCTCGCTCTCGACGGTGCCCGCGCTCTTTTCCATGCGGACGAAACGGCGCGCGCCGGGGAAGGTTGCGCGGGCGCTGCAGGTGCCGGAGCCATCACGCGGCGTGCGCGTTATCACCGGGCGACACGCACCCGCGCCGTGCCCGCGCGCGCTCTTGTGGAGACATCGACATGAAACGCTATGCCTATGCCTGGATCACCGCCGGCTTCTTTCTGGTATCGATCATCGGGCATTGGATTTTCGGCTGGTACAGCTTCGTCGACGAGGCGCGCGAGCATGGGAGCAGCCCCGAAGTGCACGCCTATCTGATGGAAATGGGCCGCGACACGTTCGAGAACTGGCAGTCCGAATTCCTCCAGCTGCTGTGGCAGGTCGTCGGCCTCGCCTATTTCCTCTACGTCGGATCGCCCGCGTCCAAGGAGAATGACGACCGCCTCGAAGCAAAGATCGACGAGTTGATCCGCCTTGCCGGTGCCGACAAGGCCGACGCGCTGATCGACGAGATCGACCGCCGCTACCTCCGCCAGGCCGGCCACGCCAAGCCCCACGCCCACGGCAGTCTCGGTCACGAATAAGCGGACCATCTCTCATTCACCATCGGAGGTAGCCATGGACCATCTCTTCACCCGCATCGCGTCCCGATGCGCCCATATCATGGGCCAGCCCGCGACCTTCATCACGGCGGTGACTTTCATCATCGTCTGGGCGGTGAGCGGCCCGCTGCTGCAGTTTTCCGACACCTGGCAGCTGATCGTCAACACGGCGACGACCGTGCTCACCTTTCTGGCCGTGTTCCTGATCCAGAACAGCCAGAACCGCGACGGCGCGGCGATGCAGGCCAAGCTCGACGAGATTCTGCGCGCGGTCGAAAAGGCGCGGATCGAATTCGTCGGAATCGAGCATCTGACCGACATCGAGATCAGCAAGATACGCGATGCCCTGGAAGCCGACGTCGCCGAGGGCGAAAGCAGCGACGGGCATCGCACCGTGGAACGCCTTCTGAAACGGCTTTGAGGTCGTCGATTTGGGAGAATGTCGGGGCCGGCAAGACGATATTGACCGGACGGAACCATCTGCTTATAGGCGCGGCTCGCCCACGGGCGGCCTTTCGGGGCGGAGTAGCTCAGCTGGTTAGAGCAGCGGAATCATAATCCGCGTGTCGGGGGTTCAAGTCCCTCCTCCGCTACCATCGCGACAGCCCCCAAGGGCTGTTGCCCCCCTTGCACGGTGAAATGATCGAGCCATGTTGCCACTTCGGCGCACATGCGCCCGTCCTCATCGCGGGACAGGGTGACGGATGCCACGACTTGCCTGACAAGCTGATGAAGGTCGCCCCTATCGTGCAGGTTGTGCAGGGTCAGTTCCAGCTTGGCCTTGGCCGAATGCAGGTAGTCCCGCGACGTGGTGAGGCTTTTGGCGAACGCAGCCACGGCGGTCGGATGGATCGCGATGTTGGACGCGGGAGGCTCCCTATCCAATTCGGCTTGCAGGCGATCGCGTTCAGCGCCCAACTCCTTGCTGGCGGCGTCTAGCGCCTGCTCGTCGCCAAGCCCCTTGAGCATCATTACGGTGACGCGCTCCAGTTCTTTTGCGATCTCCTTCAGTCGGGTCTCGGCCTTGGCGCGGCGCGCAATGTCCTTCGCGGCTTCCCTGTGCCGTCCTTCCAGCCATGTCCGCGCATAGCGGTTCACCTGCTCTTTGGTGGCCAGCTCATTCGCCAGCGTTTCGATGACAAGCTCATCCACCTCGTCGAGGTAAAAGGTATGAGGGTCGGGGCAGCTTCCCGAGTTGGTGTGAGCCGAGCAACGAACGCGCTTTCGTCCGCTCCTGTCGTGCCCGTAAACGGCCATGCCGGAACCGCAGGCCGCGCATTTAATAAGACCGGACAGCAGGTGCTTGGGCCTGTTCTGCGCCCCCACGTTTCCACGGACCCCCGGCATCGCTCGCGCCTCTAGCTGCGCCTGAACGGCGTCGAACAAGTCGGGCGGTACGATCTCCAGATCGGGCGCGTCCTGATAGACCCATTCGCTTTGCGGATTAGGTCGAGACAGCCGCTTGCCGGTGTTGGGGTCTTTGACCATCGTTACCTTGTTCCAGACCGGCTTGCCTTTGTATTGCGGATTGCGAAGCAGCCCCGTGCCTCTTTTCGCGAAGCCAAGAAGCGCGGTGGGTGCCCAGAGCTTTCCTCGCGGTGCGGGTATGCCTTCGGCGTTCAAATCCCGGCAGATCACCTTCGGTGACTTACCATTGTGGTATTCTTGGTAGATGCGAAGGACGATCTCCGCTTCCTCCGGCACGATATGAAGGACGCCCCTCCGAGCGGGATCAGGAGTGTATCCATACGCCTTGCCCCCGGCCCTCCTCCCGTCCCGGATGACGCCCTGCATCCCTCGGCGAACCTTCAGCACGTTATCTTCCCGAAACTGCTGAGCGATGAGGGCACGAAGCCCCACGATGAGGGAGTTCGCTTCGCCGCCATGAACTTCGATCAGGCGGACGCCGACGAAGTCCATCTGCTTCTTGATCGTGGCTAGGTCCGCCATGTCGCGTGAAAGCCGATCCAGATGTTCGACGATGATCGCCTTGAACTTGCCTGCCTTCGCGTCGGCAAGCATGTCGAGCAGTTCGTCGCGGTCAAGCATGGAAGCGCCGGACTTCGCCTTGTCGGCGTAGGCGGCCACGACTTTGAAACCGTTGTTCGCGGCATAGACCCGGCACAGTGTGATCTGATCGTCAGCGCTCTTCTCGTTCTGAAGATCAGTGCTGAAGCGCCCATAGACTGCGGCAGGAATAGGTTCGGACATCACGCTACCCCCTTCGTGTCAGCAGCGACCACTCGTTCCAAGATCGAGATTATTTCTCCGGTAAGGGAACGCCGGTTGACGATCGCCCGATCCTTAAGCTGCGCCTTGAGAGCAGCGGGCAACCGCAGGCTCGTGGGCTGGACTTTGTTGATGTGCATAGCTCTTGCTCCTTCAAAAGAGCCGCAATGTAGCTACACTGTATGGATTGATGCAAGAGCGAAAATGAGCTTCTGTGTAGTCATGAGCAAAACCCCTCGCAAAGCCCCGTCACCCGATGCGCCGATGGGGAGCATCACGCCTTATGGCTTGCGGATGCCACGCGACCTGAAGGACACCCTCGACGCAGCGGCTCGGGAGAACGGTCGATCGCTCAACAGCGAGATTGTGGCTCGGTTGCAGGCGAGCGTTCAGGCCGACGAGAGCGTGCCCGATTTCGTGACGCCTGAACTTTTTGAGCGGGTGAAGTCTCTCGGTCGGGAGATGGAGACCCTGCGTGCACAGGTGCGGGCGCTGGAAGGTCGTGTGAATGCGCAGGGGTAGCCGGCTGCATCTGGCTACGTGCAATTAATTGCACAAAGATTTGTTATTCTCTTCCCGGTCAGTTCGACATGTTGTTTCCCACGGTTCGGCAATTCGGATAGGGCGATCGGGGAGCGTTCAGGTTCGGGGGCGATGATTATCTAATGCCGACTTTGCGATGGCTGACGAGGGACGAGGACATCAGGGCCGCCGCGCATGTGCCCTACCGGCTGCTGGAGGAAGTCCCCGATCTCGGCCACGGCGACCGGGACAGCGGCAACATGCTCATTCAGGGCGACAATCTCGATGCCCTGAAGGCGCTGCTGCCCTTCTATGCCGGGCAGGTTAGGTGCATCTACATCGACCCGCCCTACAACACCCGCTCGGCGTTCGAGCATTACGACGACAATCTGGAGCACAGCCAGTGGCTGGCCATGATCTGGCCCCGGCTGGAACTGCTGCGCGAGCTGCTGGCCGAAGACGGCAGCATCTGGGTCAGCATCGACGACAACGAGGGGCATTACCTCAAGGTTGTGATGGATGAGGTGTTCGGGCGGCGCAATTTTATCGCCAACGTGATTTGGCAAAAAATTTATACCGTTAAGAATTCAGCCCGTTTCCTCTCTGATATGCATGACCACATTTTTGTTTATGCGAGGAACGCCCACGCATGGGAGAGAAACCTCCTACCACGTTCCGAAGAGTTAAACGCCAGCTATACCAATCCAGACGATGACCCAAGGGGACCTTGGACGACGAATGCCGTGCAAGCACGAAATTTCTATAGCTTGGGCACCTACGAGATCGTTTCTCCGGCCGGGGTGGCATTTACGCCGCCCGCCGGAACATATTGGCGTGTTTCAGAAACTAATTTTAAAGAATTAGATGCAGATGGAAGGGTTTGGTGGGGAAAAGATGGGCGCTCTATCCCTCGGATTAAACGCTACCTCTCGGAGGTGAAGCAAGGGGTTGTGCCAGCGACTATGTGGTTCCACCAAGACGCCGGACAAAATGCTCAAGCGAAAGCGGAAGTTCGATCTCTCCTATCAGAAGCAGACGACGTTTTTCTAACACCGAAGCCTGAAAAGTTAATTGAGCGTGTATTGCATATATCCACCAACCCCGGTGATCTCGTGCTGGACAGCTTCCTCGGCTCTGGCACAACGGCGGCGGTCGCGCACAAGATGGGCCGGCGTTATATCGGCATCGAGATGGGCGACCATGCCGAAACGCATTGTCAGCCACGCCTTACCAAAGTCGTGGACGGTGAACAGGGCGGTATCTCGAAGGCGGTGAACTGGCTGGGCGGCGGCGGCTTCCGCTACTATCGGCTCGGCCCATCCGTCTTTGACGAGACCGGGCAGATACGCCCTGACATCGAGTTTCCGGTGCTGGCCGCGCATGTGTGGTTTTCGGAGACGCGGCAGCCGTGGTCCCGACCCTATCCGCTGTCTCCGGTGCTCGGCGTGCATGACGGGCGCGCCTATGCGCTGCTCTACAATGGCATCCTGGGTGACAAGTCGATAAGCGGCGGCAACGTGCTGACCCGCAAGACGCTCGCCGTGATCCGTGCCGCGCTGCCGGACGGCTTCGCCGGTCCCGTCACCGTCTATGGCGAGCGGTCCGCGCTGTCCGATACCACGCTGGCTGCCGAGCAGATCAGCTTCAAGCAGACACCTTATGACGTGAAGGCGCGGGGCTAATGGAACTCAAGACCTATCAGGCCCAGACGCTCGATACGCTGCGACGCTTCCTAGCCAAGGCCCGCGTCGAAGGTCCAGCCGCAGCCTATGAGGCGATTGTTGCCGAGCCGGAGATGGCGAAGCGGCTCAAGGGGTTTGCCGGCCGTTACAAGGCGCTGAACGGGCTGGACGAGACGCCCTATGTCTGCCTGCGCCTGCCGACCGGGGGCGGCAAGACGGTGCTGGCGGCCCATGCCGTCAACATCGCCAAGGAAACGTGGATCGAGCGCGATTTCCCGCTGGTGCTGTGGCTGGTGCCCTCGACCACGATCCGCAAGCAGACGGTGGATGCTCTGAAGAACCCGCGCCACCCCTATCGCGCTGCGCTCGACGATGCCTTTGCCGGGCGCGTCCGCGTGTTCGACATTGGCGACTTCACCCAGCTTCTGCCGCATGACCTGCGATCCAACTGCTGCGTCGTCGTCGCCACGATCCAGACCCTGCGCGTGCAGAACACCGAAGGTCGCAAGGTCTATGCTCATCATGAAATGCTGGAACCGCACTTCACCGGCGTTCCCGACAAGGCTCCGGGGCTGGAGGTGATCGAAGACGGCAGGGGCGCGGGCACGATCAAGTTCTCCTTCGCCAACCTGATGCACCTCCATCGCCCGCTGATGATCGTGGACGAGGCGCATAAGGCCGTCACCGGGCTGTCCCGCGAAATGCAGAGCCGGGTGAACCCGACCGCGATCATCGAGTTCACCGCCACCCCGCGCACCAACTCCAACATCCTGCACTCGGTTTCGGCTCAGGAACTGAAGGACGAGGAGATGATAAAGCTGCCGGTCATGCTCTCCGAGCATCAGACCTGGCAGGCCGCCGTGACGGCTGCGATCTCCAAGCGGGCCGAGCTTGTGGAGGATGCGGCGCGGGACCGTGATTACATCCGCCCGATTGTGCTGTTTCAGGCCCAGAACAAGGACGAGGAAGTTCCCGTCACCGTTCTGAAGCAACATCTGATCGACGTGGAGGGCATCGAGGAGCATCGCATTGCCGTCGCCACCGGCGATCAGCGTGAACTTGACGGCATCGACCTCTTCGATCCGGCCTGCGAGATTGATTTCATCATTACCGTGGAGGCGCTGAAGGAGGGCTGGGACTGCTCCTTCGCCTATGTCTTCTGCTCGGTCGCGAACATCCACAGCGCCACAGACGCGGAGCAGCTTCTGGGGCGGGTGCTGCGGATGCCTTATGCTCGGAAGCGGTCGATCCCGTCGCTAAACCGCGCCTATGCCAATCTGACCTCCAAATCCTTTTCGGACGCGGCGAACGCATTGAAGGACCGGCTGGTCTCCATGGGCTTCGAGGAGAGCGAAGCCGAGGACAACATCCTGCCCGAGCAACTCGACCTCAACGAAGGGCTGTTCGGCCATACTCGTCGGACGAAGCCGAGCCTGACGACGACCGTTGCCGTCGATCCTGCCGCGCTGAAAGGTCTGGAAGCCGCCGCCCCTTCCAAGGTGCGCGTGACCGCAGCGGCCGATGGCGGGGCCGTAGTCAGGATTACCGGCTTCCTCAGCCCGGCTGAGAAGGAGCGGTTCGTCGCGGCCCTACCCGAAGCGGAAGCCAGCAGCTTCAGGGAAGAGGTTGCCAGCTATGAAGCGGAGCATCAGCGCGATGCCTCCCCGGCGGAACGGGGCGAGACATTCACAGTCCCGGCACTGATGGCATGGGTGCAGGGCGAGCTTGAACTGGCCGACACCGACATCCTGATGGAATATCACGACTGGTCGCTTGCCGATCATTCGCCGAAGCTGGAAGCGAAGGACTTCGCTATTCAGGCGACGGCGGACACTTTCGAGATCGACATCGACCAGCAGCGGCTCTTCGTGAAGCACGCCGATCAGAGCGCCCAGCTTCTGCTCGACATCCCGGTTGAAGGCTGGAGCGAGCAGACGCTCGTGCTATTCCTCGACCGGCAGGTGAGGGATAAGTTCATCGGGCAGGGTGAACTCGTCCGCTGGCTGACCGAACTGGTGAACTACCTGACCGGCCCTCGCAACATCCCGCTATCCGCGTTGATGCAGTGCAAGTATCCGCTGGCTCGCAAGGTCAAGGAGCGGATCGCAGAAATCCGCGCCAAGGAGCGCGAGGGCGTCTATCAGCGTTCGCTCTTCGCGCCGGAGGCCAAGCCGGAAGCCTCCTTCGACAACGGCTTTGTCTTTGCCGATGACATGTTCGCAGGCGTCCGCACCTATCGCGGCTCCTATCGGTTTTCCAAGCACTTCACCGGCTGGGATCAGGTCGCGGCCTTCGATGGGGCCGAGGATGGCGAGGAGCTGAACTGCGCCAAGATGATCGACAGCCTGCAGCAGGTGAAGCATTGGATCAGGAACGTCCCCCGACATCCCGGCGCGTTCTGGCTGCCGACCGCATCCGGCAAGTTCTACCCAGACTTCGTGGCTGAGCTGACCGATGGCCGGATACTGGTCGTGGAATACAAGGGTGCGCACCTGACCGACGCCGCCGACACTGACGAGAAGCGGGCGATCGGGGCGCTGTGGGAGAAGGCCAGCGGCGGCAAGGGGCTGTTCTTGATGGCCGAGAAGCAGGCGGACGGAAAGGACGTGCGCGGGCAGTTGCTCGCGAAAGTGGGCTGACCGGCGAGTTTGTAGGCTCTGATAAGTAGGGATTATCGGAGGTTAGAAGCGGCGCATCTATCCCGAGACGCTCACCAGACGATCGCCGTCGGGGATCGTCATTGTCCTTCTTGAGCCTTGACGGCTGACAGGCAAATTATCAAACGGCCGTTATCGACGGAGGACTGATGGACGAAGGACAAGTTAAGGCAGCAGTGCTGACCCGTGTGCGGGAAGCAAATGGACGCCGTCGCAAACCGATTGTTACAGCGGAGTTCACCCTGGGTAGCAGCGGTGTGCGAGCTGATCTTGCTGTGTTTGCCGAAACGACCATTGGTTTCGAGATAAAGACCGCCAAAGACACATTGCGTCGTCTACCAGGCCAGATGGAGGCATATGCGCGCTACTTCGATCATGCGGTCGCAGTTGTCGCACCATGCCACGTTCCGCATATAGCACCAAGGCTACTGCACGGTGGATCGCTATGGACATATGATGACGAAGGTGTGCTGCATCCTCTACTTGAAGGGCGCGTCAACATTGTTGACCATCAAGCACTCATGGACGTGATGACGCAAGCGGAACGTCGCGAGGGCAACTTCCGTGCAGCAATAGCGTCACGGTACGAAACTACGAGCCGTCAATTCTGGGCTGCGGTAGCTCGACGACCGATACGATCGAGCGACCTGCCGCTATTGAGCCGTTTCCATGAAGCTAGGATGCAAGCTCGCCGCCTTGCAGCAGAACGGGAGGCGCAATGGGGGCAATGGAGGGCGGCACAGGGCGGATTGGCGTTGGCGTCAACCTGACCATTCCTCATCGGTATCTTCTGCTGCATCAGGCGTTCCGTAGAATGTTTGCAGTTGCAGATGCAGATTGATGCGTGCGGCTGTGGCTTTTGAAGGGCTTCCGATGGCTGACGTATCGCCCGCCGCTGTTCGTTCAATCATTTGAGTGCCCCAAACTCGTAAGGCCGGGTTCCAGATTTCCGTGCCCATCAGGCGAATTGCCTGCTGTCGATACCCCTCAAAGCCGCTGAGATCGTCGGATCGATAGAAGTCCCATTGGTCAAATAACGGATAATCAATTCGGGGCGCGGGCTGGCCGCCACCGCCTGTCTGTCGTTCCACTCTTGCGCTTCCCCGGTCGCTGTAAATGAGGCGGTCGCGGTCGGGCATCGTGTCAAAGAGCCGACGTTCGTAGATGGGTTGTTCGCTTAGACCAACGAAGCTGTCGGGGAAGGATGATGCGGAAAGGGCTATGTAAGCAGCAGGGGCATGTTCACGAATACTATTGATGTAGCCGGTGGCTATAGCAGCGACCTGCAAATGATCGCGGCTGGCTATGCCAAAATCGATGACAAAGCAGACATTCTGACCGCCCTCTGATCTCTCCCCAACGCGTCGCGCAATCACCCCTATAAAGCCAAACGCTGGGCGTTCGACGATGACTACCAATCCACGATCCATGCCGAACAAACGAGCAATTTGCGCTTCTTCTTGAGGCACCTCCGGAGAAAACTGCATGGCAGGTATATAGTTTTCATTTGCCTCGAAAAATTCACACCACTGACGAAAGCCGTGTGCAGGCTGCCGAAGTGCTTCAAGCTCGGCATGCACTGGCCGCTCATTGGCTTGCTCTCGCTCTCCCATGGCGATTACCACTCGACGATCACCGTAGGCTGTAGCGATACGACCTGTTGCGCTTTCTAGTCGATGAGCGTTCACCCAAGGTCGAAGATGGATAATGGGAAGAAGCCGATCCTTGGTAAGATTTGGCAGTTCTTCTAGCGCTCTCATCTCAGCCGGACGAAGCGAGAGCATCGGTAAATACGGAACGTCACCCCAATCAAGCGCCACAGACTTCCCCCCCTTATTGTCCGACCTTGATCCTCATAGCGGCTTCGGAAACCCCGAATAGGTCAGCAAGATATAGAACAGCGTCGCCAACCCCTTTTTCTTCTGCCGCCTCGTAGGCTTCAGCTACCAGTCCGCTCGGCATTAATATGTCGGCTGCGAGGCGGTTTGCTTGCTGCTCACGTCGATCTGATAAGCTTGAGCGGTACAGCACGTCATCTTCAATACCGTTGCCAATCTCATCTTTGTGCAGAAGAAAATGTGCCAGTTCATGGGCCACGGTAAAGCGCTGTCGCTTTGGTGGGTCGTGACGGTTAACACGAATTACGAAACCACCTGCATCGTTCGGACGAATTTCCCCTGATATTCCCGGTCCCAGCGTTGCTGCATTTACCTGCACTCCTAAAGCGCGAGCCAAATCAGGCAACCTTACGGGAGGCGCATCTTGAAAGGCTTCAATCTGTGCGCGGATGTCAGGAGCCAACCTGTTCCATTCCGGGCTCATTCGTCTTCCTCCAATAACCGATCTTCGTCAGGGCGTCCGAACGTCACGGCATCCACTCGTTCCTTGATACGCTGCTCCATGCGGTCGGAGTTGATTTCCTCAACCGTCAATCGTCCAATTTCTCCTTTTATATACTCTCTCAATGCACCGTTCTCAATCTGTTCGCGTATTTCCGCCGAGCCAGCGTTTTCAGCAGCCGTAACTGCGTCGCGCTTTAACTGATTGAACCCCCATATGGCTGCAAGGGCCAATATCCCCCCAAAGATGGCGACAATGACGCCGACTGCCGTCAAGAGTGTGGCGGCGAGGTCCGCATATGACATGCCAACCGGCTCAAGATGAAAGCTCCCCACTTGGCCGATCCAGACAGTTACGCCCCCGACGACAGCTCCTGAAAATCCGATAATTGCGCTACGCAGCGACATCGTCGCGCCCTCCTCGTTCAATAGAACGCAGCTTCGATGGTGCGTTCGCAAGCGTCAACTCGCCGCGTATGGCGTTCAACGTCTTCCGGGGTGACAACGGCTTCACTCACCGGCAGGACCGGGAACCGCTGCGCACTCTGTTGGCCGGACTGTCCACCTGGCTCATGCAGCGTCCTTCAAGCGACGGACGGGCGGCTGCTCGTGCTGACGGGCGCACCACAGATCATAATTTGCCTGCATGGCGAGCCATGCCCGCGCCGTGCTCACACCTGCCTGTTCGAGCCGCACTGCAAGGTCGGGGCTGATCGCCGCCTTGCCGTTCAGCACACGCGACATGGCAACCCGCGACATGGCAAGCCGCTCGGCTGCCTCGGTGACAGTTAGACCCAGCGCCGTGATGACTTCATCGCGAAGCAGTTCGCCGGGGTGGGGAGGATTGTGCATCATCGTCATCGCCTCAATGGTAATCCTGATAATCGACAAGCTCGGCGTCGGTGCCGACAAACCGGAAGGTGACACGCCAGTTCCCGTTGACCCAAACCGACCAGTGGCCTTTCAGATCACCCTTCAGCGGGTGCAACTTGAAGGACGGCAGGTTCATGTCATCCGGCCCTGCCGCGACATCGAGCAAGCCGAGAATGTTTCCGAGCTTCTTCACATGGGAAGCCTGAACGCCCTTCGTCGTGCCGGTGCGATAGAAGGCTTCAAGTCCCTTGTGCCGAAATCCGATTATCATGATGTGGGGTGTATCGCGTTGCGTTACAAGACGCAAGCGTCGGGTAGGCAACGTCGAACGTTCGGCGCGCTAACCTTCGATGAGCCGCCAGTTAAGCAGCTCGCAACCTTGGAACTGCACCTCGGCGACTGCCTTGCCGATGTTCATCCCGCCAAATCCGTTGCGAGCACGAAACTCGATGAGAATGCGCTGCACCCCATTCTCGTCAACGCCCGTCGCGCTTGAACGGATGTGCTCGAAGCTGTCCGGTTCGCGGAGAGACTGTTTCACCTCCCACAAAATGTCGAACATGTAGCGGCTGTCGAGACAGGCAGCTTGAGGGTTCGCGGACTTGGTCTCACCACCTGTCGTCAGATAGCCCAGCAGGAGGAAGCCACCGAGCATAATCGGTGCGAGTGCAATCCCCTGTAAGAACTTTAGCCATGTCGGCTTGCCGCTGGTCGGTGATCCCTCGCTACCGATCATTGCAAGGGCTTCAGGTGGGATGGACATAATGGCGCTCTCGGGAAGGTCTATAATCCGTAAGCTAACTCGAGAAAGTTGCCGGATACTTACTATTTGCGACGATATTAGAAGTGCCTTCCCTCATTAGCGTTGAGGCTCCCGGCTAGACCTCCACCGGGAGGCAGCATGGTCGATTTGCGCACGAGGTTCGGCAGACTGGTGAAATCGCACAGGGTGCGCGCTGGGCTGACCCAAGAGGCGCTGGCCGAGCGCGCCAACATCAGCACGGACATGATTTCCAAGATCGAAGGCGGGAGCAGCGGTGCCCGCTTCGCCGTTATCTCTCAGATCGCAAACGCGCTTGAGGTCGATCCTGCCGAATTGTTCACGCCCAACTTGCCTGCGGGTCAACTTCAACGTGCCGCGCTGACTGATATTGTCAGTCGGTTAGGAAGCCTCAGCGACGGCGACCTGCGCTGGTTGAACGGCGTGATCGAAGCCGCGCTGCGTCCGAAAGGCTGATCGACGCGGGTCATCAGAGGACCACGCCCGCCGCGTTGTCGGTGAACATGTCGCCGTCCCGAATGTAGCGAGCAAGCATGGCGTCGCTTTTATGGCCGGTCTGCGCTCTGATCTTGTAGGTGGAGGCCCCGGCCATCGCGGCGCTTGTAGCAAGCCCGGCGCGCAGCGAATGACCGGAGAAGGCGGCGGGGTCGAAGCCTGCTGTCTCCAAGCGCCGTTTGACGATCACGGCGACAGCATCCCCGGAGAGACGATCAGAAGAGATGTGCCCATGCCGGTCGATGCTGCGAAAGATCGGCCCCTCCTCAATCCCAGCATGGGCAAGCCAGTCTGTGAGATGACGGACAGGACACCAGCGCGTGCGCCCATGCGGGATGGCGATCTTGCGACCTTGGCCGGTCTGGTCGGTCTTGGACCGTCGCAGGTGCAGCACGATCCCCCGGCCAACATGTTCGATATCGCCGCAGTCGAACCCGACGAGTTCGGAGCGGCGGAACGCTCCGGCGAACCCGATCAACAGCAGTGCCTTATCGCGCAGGTCGATGGGGCGGTCGCCCATGCGCTCAAGCACTGCGAACAGATCGTCGCGCTGCAACGCCCGCGCCTCGCGCTGGGCAGTTCCCTTGGTCCGCCGTATGCCTTGCATCGTGGCTCTGACGATCTCGGATCGGCAGGGATCATCGAAGCCTGATGCCCGGTGCGCCTTTGCAATTGCCGCCACCCGGCGCTGGATCGTGGCAACGGCATGGGTCTCGGCGAGGGAGGCGAGATAGTCCGCGATGCTTTGCGGCGAGCAGGGAATGTCCCATCCCGATGCCCGGAAATGCTCCAGATCGGCCGCGTAGGCGCGCTGGGTGCCAGCGGATAGGGAGGAGGAGAGGAAGCGGCGCACTGGGTCTGAGATCGCCTGTGAGCGCGGAGGTGCGGTCCAGTTTCCGACGGCAGGTTTGCAATTAATTGCAATAAGATCAGAAGGCACTGATTTTACCATTTTCTGCGTGTCTCCAAGAGGGTGTCTGGCCTACATTTCCGGGATTTCCTGTTGCGGTCGCTGTGCCGGAAAGTGGGGGTCACGATCTGCGAAGTTGCGAGCGGGTCAGCCTAACCTCCGCTCTTGCCGGGTGTAGGCTTCGGCTACCTGCTCCTCCCGGCTGGTCAGCAGGTCTCCCGACATACCGTGCAGCGCCAGCAGGCGGTCCTCGGCCTGGCCATGTCCCTCCAGTGTGCCGTCGTGGCGTATGTGCCAGACCCCAACATCGGACAGATCGTGAAGGTGGCGGGCAATCAGCAGGAAGCGGTGACAGTGTAGTGGCTCGCCCTCCGAACACATCAGAGCTGGTCTGCATCGGTCCGCGATGGACAGGACACTTTCGACCCCGGTTGCAAATGCGGGAGTGCTCCGTCGCTCGTCGTAGGCGGTGGGACCGTGCTTTGGGTGTCCACCCAGAGCGTTGCCTAAGTAAACGTAGGAGATGCCAGACCGGTTTAACGCTCCTCTCAGTGCATGTTTGCAGAACTGTGGCCACCGTGATCGCGGCGAAGACCGGACATCAATGATGCAATCAACGTCGAAGTAATCGAGCGCGTAATGGAACTCGTCCCAGCTCACATTAGAGTGGCCGATAGTCAGAATATCCTTCATTTCAAACCTTTCGTAACAACATTCAAGTTACCGTAGGTTTGAACAAAATGGCACTATTATCAGTGCGTTATGATCTATTTCCGTGATTTGGTGCGGCCAGCTTATAGTGCGGAGTTGAGGCTGAACTAGAAACGAAGGCCAAGCCAGTAAGGACCGTGCGGGAGGTGGTCGCACGGCGGACGAGGGGTTCTGCCTCGCTGACCAGTCCTACCCCATCCGCCGTCAATGCCGACATGTCGTGTTGAGGCGAACCGCAAGGGGGTGGCTCCGACCGAGCGATGGTGCTTCAGCATAGGAGCGGTGCATTGCGCTTCGCCATGGTCGGGAACCACTGGTGCAATTAATTGCAATATGGCCTGCACCCTTCGTCCACCGACTAATGTCAGTCCCCCGAAGTCAGCTTTGGCAGCTTAAAGAAAGAGGCTTCGTCGATTTCGTCATCCGGCGACCAAGCGGACAACTCCGCAGTGAACTTTTCCCATTCCTCATCGGATATATCGGGCAGGGACGTGTAGGGCTTGCCTTTCTTGCCCTTATACCAGTTGGTTACGTAGCCCTCGTAGGTCGCATAGATTTTGTTCTTCAACTCTAGCGAGAAGCTCGACCAGTTGGGGAACTTCACGCTTGGGTGCTGAACGAACTTCTCATGCTTTCCCTTCAGGACCGGAAAGGCGTCCTCGTCCTGCGGGAGAGGGGGGCTTTGGGGGGAGAGGGTCTGCGGAGGAGGGGAACCCGACGTAGCAGCCTTTCCCTTCCCTTCACCGAATGACAATTCGGCTTCCTTCTTTTTCTTCTTGGAAGATTTCGTAGGAGAGAGGGATAAGGAAGTGTAATCGGTTCCCGCACCAGTTCCCGCACCGGCTCCCGCATTACTGCCCGCGCCGACCTCGCTCGTAATTGTCGATAGGCGCTCCATATCACCGGGACGTCCCATGTGCTGAAGTGCGAGCTTTGTCGGCTGAATGAAGGCCCGGACAGTGGTCCCCGCCCACCTGTGACGTTCGCGCAGAATGAGGCCTTCTAACTCAAGGCACTGTAATGCTCGCTCCGTCTGATCGGATGAAAGGCCCGCCCAATCGGCCCACTGCTGGATCGGCCACACGGTCCACCGACCGGGCCTGCCTTTCACCTTCGCATTGGAGCCGCGCCACCGGAAGATGATCTCCTTGAGCAGCTTGTGAGCGTTCGGGTTTTGCAGACGCCAGACTTTGAAGTCGGAGAGGTCGTCGATCCCGTAGGGCGTGTATTTGGCCGAAGGCATAATGATAGCTCCATTCGAGTTGCTACGATGGAGCGCCGAGCGTATTAGGTGCCGTTCCTAGTCAGCGTCGTCTTGGCGCTCCAGAAAGCCCTGCCGCGCCAACGGTGGGGCTTTTCTGTTTCATCGTGGTGATTTAGGAGGATAGGCGGGTAAGGGAGTTCGCCCGTGCGCGGCGGCGGGGAACAGGTCCGAACGCGTAGAAGGTGTGCGATGGACGGTCTGAGAGGCTCAAGCCTCCGCCGATGCTGCCGCGAATGAAGCGGTCCTCCGCTACCATCGTTACCCCCGATAGGGGTAGCACACGACAAAGGTCGTTATCCCCCGCCAGATTTAGGATTGCGCACAGATCGCCCTCTAGGGCGACTGAATAGCCATCCTCTTGCGGCTGGATCACGACGCGCTCAATCAACCCACGAATCACGTCGAAGGCCTCATGACGATTCTCTTCGCTCGTCAGTCCAACGTGCAGCTTTTCCAGCTCTTCACGGTAACGGATCGCGAGGCTGGGATGGAGCATCGGCACTGGCTCCTCAAACGTCGCCAGCTCTGCCTCTAGAACTTCCCTGCGCGCTTCCAGCGCGATCATTTCGTCCTTCATAGGCAATGCGGGCATGCCATCGGCGATGGCATTGACCATTTGTTTGACGCGGCGGCGATTGCGCTCAAGCTCGGCCTCTTTGGCCGCCCGAGCTTGTGTCTTTTCCATCTGAAGGGAGTTGAAGCTGCGCGTGTATTCACGGCAGAACTCGTCATAAAGCGAAGGCTCCATCAGGCGCGTGCGGAGGCCGTCGAGTGGTGACACGCCTCGAAGAGGAGACCCGGATCGGCAAGGGCGGGACCCTGGCGGCACAGCTGTCGCGGCTCGACCTGATCGTGCTCGACGAGCTTGGTTATCTGCCGTTCGCCCGTTCGGG
>Ga0182735_1000510_pt1 | contig 31265 bp, 41 predicted proteins | sample eDN5th30CKraftMG_FD_128524 | JGI IMG/M metagenome (GOLD analysis project Ga0182735, IMG submission 128524) | Enriched Miracle-Growth compost microbial communities from Emeryville, California, USA - eDNA 5th pass 30_C Kraft MG (version 2) (version 2) ...
AATTGAACGCCTGCGCGAAGGTCAGGCGGCTATGCGCGCTTTGCGGCGATCCCAGATTGGCGATCAGCGGATTTGCGGCAACCTGCAATACCGTTACACCGCCCGCCAATACGAAGAGCGCGGCCAGGAACATGCCGAAAGTCGCGCTGGCGGCGGCGGGAATGAAGAGCAGGCATCCTGTCGCCATCGTCCCCAGCCCCAGCACGATGCCGCGCCCATAATCGAGCCGCGCGACGAGCGCTCCGGCGGGCAGGGAAATGATCGCATAGGCCGTGAAAAAGGCGAACTGCGTCAGCATCGCCTGTGCATAGCTGAGCTGGAAAAGCTCCTTGAGCTTGGGAATCAGGATATCGTTGAGGCTGGTGATGCCGCCCTAGAGGAAGAACAGCGCAACGACCAACCCCACCCAAGCTCCCGCCACGCCTGCGCGCGCCCCGCGACGCGCGCCTGCCTCAACGGCGGTTCGACATAGCGGGCCTGCGTCACCCGGTCATTCCGCGCCGGGCTTGGGGCGCTTGACCTGCGAGAGCGGATGCGACGGCGGATAGGTCGGCGTCTCGGGCACATTGGTGCCCAGACACACGATCATCAACGCTTCCTCGATGCCCTCGTTCACCAGCCCGCGATAGATGCCGGCGGGCACGGACACCAGATCGCGCTCCTTCATGTGGGTTTCGTAATATTCGCCCTCGCTCTCGCACATCAATTTCACCTTGTTGCCCTTGAGGATGAAGAACACCTCTTCGACATCATCGTGCAGGTGAAGCGGTCCTTCGCAGCCCGCGGGCAGCACCATGGTCGAGAAAGTGAAATGCTCGGCCGGCACTCATGCGGGGCCGTTCCGTTGGATGGCTGGGGCGGCAGGATTCGAACCTGCGCATGGCGGTACCAAAAACCGCTGCCTTACCGCTTTGCTACGCCCCATCAGATTGCCGGACCGGCTGATGCGGACCGCATATAGCGGCTGATCCGCGAAAGGAAAGCCTAGTCATCGCGATCGTTGCAAGGCAATATGGCTGGATCAAACCAGCTTGGGGAAATCGCTGGCCATGCCCGCAAACAGTAGCTTGACCGCATCGCAGATTTCCCCCGCATCTCCGCTTTTCCTGCGCGAGGACGAAATACGGCGCGGCATCGAAATGCTGTATTTCGGTTATTCCGCCCTGACCCGGTCCATCGATGAAGGCTTGGGAGCGCAGGGATTGGGGCACGCGCATCATCGGGCGCTGTATTTTATCTCCCGCCAGCCCGACCTGACCGTCAAGGATCTGCTTCGGCTTCTGGCGATTACCAAACAGTCCCTTGGACGCGTTCTCAACGACCTGATCGAACATGGCTATGTGGAAGCGCGCCAGGGCGCGCACGACCGGCGGCAAAAGCTGCTGCGCCTCAGCCCGGCGGGCGCGGCATTGGAAGCGGAACTGTTCCGCGCCCTGCGGGAAAAAATGGCGGCTGCCTATGCGCAGGCGGGGCAGGGGTCGGTCACCGGCTTCTGGCGCGTGCTGGAAGGTCTTATCCCCGATCAGGATAAATCCATGGTTCTGGGTCTGCGAAGCCGCTGAACCGTTGGGATGACGCAACCTTATGCCCCTTGGCGCGCTTATTCCCGGCCTATTGGCTGAAACGAGGAGCAACCATGAGAAAATCCTTTCTGGCAACCGCCGCGATTCTTTCCGCCGCCGGCCTGTCGGCCTGTTCCGAGAAAGCACGGGATAGCGTCGAAAATGCCGGTTCCGCAGTCGGCAACGACATCAGCGGTTCCATGGAAAGCGCCGGCGATCGGATCGATAACGGCCTCGACAGGGCGGGACAGGCTATCGACAAAGGTGCCGACAAGGTCGGCGCGGCCGCCGGGAACGCCGCCCGCGATGCAGACCGCGAAGCGGACAAGGCCAAGCATGACGTCGGAGAATCCCTTGAAAATGCGGGCGCGGACCTGAAGAACTGAGGGCCGCCGCCGATCAAGCGGCCGACGGCACGCTTGATCAGGATGGACGGCTGAAGACCGGCGCCCTCTTTTCAAAAAAAGCTGTGAAAGCTTCCCGCGATTCGGCGGATTGCATCGCTTCCGTGAAAAGGCCGGCTTCTTCCTCGATCCGCGCGAGAACGTCGTCCCGATTCCCTTTCAGCAGACGGCGGGTGGCCGCAAGCGCCAGTGGCGGTTTCGCCGTCAAGGCCGCGGCCTTTTCCCGCGCATGATCGAGCAGGACGTCATTCGCCACGACGGCGCTGACCAGCCCCGATCCATCGGCGGCCTGCGCGTCCATGGGCTCGCCCAGCAGAAGCATGGCGGCGGCTTTGGCGTATCCCATTGTCGCTGGGGCCAGCAGGCTTGAGGCTGCTTCCGGCACGATCCCCAGATTCACGAAGGGCATGATGAAGCGGGCGTCCGGCGCGGCATAGACAAGGTCGCAATGGAACAGCATGGTGGTGCCGACGCCCACGGCCAGACCCTGAACCGCGGCGACGACCGGCTTGTCGAAAGATGCGATGGCGCGGATGAAATCGAAAGCCGCCTCGCCGCCCTGTGGCCCCTCCATGAAATCCTTGAGGTCGTTGCCGGCGCAGAAATCGTCCCCGCGCCCGGCGATGAGGACCGCGCCGACATCGCCCCGGCCCGCGGCGTCGGCCAGCGCACTCGTCATGGCGCGATACATGGCGGCGGTCAGCGCATTCTTCTTGTCTGGACGGTCGATATGGATTTCGACGACGCCTTCATCTTCGACCAGCACTATGCCTTCGCTCACGATCCTGCTCCTTGAGACGATAAAGATGGACAGTTGGCCGATGATGACCGCCGCGTCTATCCTTTGCCGCGTCTTTTCAGCACATAGGCTGCATGAGTCGGCTGAGATTGATCCTGGACCCCTTCCTACTGCTGCTGATCGGCATGGTTGTGCTGGCGTCGCTGCTCCCCGCGCATGGCCGGGGCGCGCAGGCGGTGAACATCGCCGCCGACATCGGCATCGTGCTGCTGTTTTTCCTTCATGGCGCGAAGCTGTCGCGGGAGGCGATCTGGAACGGCGCGCGGGCATGGAAACTGCATCTGGCGACGCTGGGGACGACCTTTGCCGCCTTTCCGCTGCTGGGGCTGGCGATGCAGCGGATCGGCGCGCTTCCGGACACGATGCGGGCGGGACTGCTGTTCCTGACGTTGCTGCCCTCGACGGTGCAATCGTCCATCGCCTTCACCGCCATTGCGCGCGGCAATGTGGCGGCGGCGGTGGTGAGCGCGTCCTTCTCCAACCTGCTGGGCATAGTCCTGACGCCGCTGCTGGTCGCGCTGCTGATGCGGAGCGGGGGAACGGCGGGGATGATCTCGTTCCAGTCGATCGAAGGGATCGTGCTGCAACTGCTGCTGCCGTTTGTCATTGGGCATTTGATGCGGCCCTGGATCGGAAGCTTCGTCGAGCGGCACCGGCAGGCGCTGGGCCGCATCGACCGGACGTCGATCCTGCTGATCGTCTATTCGGCCTTCAGCGCGGCGGTGGTCGAGGGATTGTGGCACAAGGTGTCGCGGACGGAACTGGCGCTGCTGACGGGCGCCTGCATCGCGCTATTGCTGGCGGTGCTGATCTTCACATGGGGACTCGGCCGGATATTGGGCTTTTCGCGGCAGGACGCCATTGTGCTGCAATTCTGCGGTTCGAAGAAGAGCCTGGCGTCCGGCGTGCCCATCGCGGGCGTGCTGTTCCCTGCGGGCGCTGTCGGGCCGCTGATCCTGCCGCTGATGCTGTTCCATCAGATCCAGCTCATCGCTTGCGCCTTGCTGGCGCGGCATTATGGGGAAGAGGCGGAGCAAGCCATGGGGAAAAGGGCGGCAGAAACGGCGGAGGCCTCGTCGTGATCGGCGTTCCAAAGGAGCCGGGAGGCAGGTTTCGCAACCTGCGGCTTGCAAATTGCCGTATGCGCGGTTCCGGGTTCCCATCCTTCGCTTTTGCCCTAAATGGAACCTTTGGATAACGGTCGGGGAGTTCGCGCATGAAGACCAGAGCCGCAGTCGCATTCGAGGCGAAAAAGCCTCTCGAAATCGTGGAGGTCGATCTGGAAGGCCCCAAAGCGGGCGAAGTTCTGGTGGAAATCATGGCGACCGGCATCTGCCACACGGACGCCTACACGCTCGATGGACTCGATAGCGAGGGCATTTTCCCGTCCATTCTGGGGCATGAAGGCGCAGGGATCGTGCGGGATGTCGGTGCGGGCGTCACGTCGGTGAAGCCGGGCGACCATGTCATCCCGCTCTACACCCCCGAATGCCGCCAGTGCAAAAGCTGCCTGTCGGGAAAGACCAACCTGTGCACCGCCATCCGCGCCACGCAGGGCAAGGGGTTGATGCCCGACGGCACGAGCCGCTTTTCCTATAAGGGGCAGCCGATCTTCCACTATATGGGCTGTTCGACCTTCTCCAATTTCACGGTGCTGCCGGAAATCGCCGTTGCCAAAATCCGGGAGGATGCGCCCTTCGACAAGAGCTGCTATATCGGTTGCGGCGTGACGACGGGCGTGGGCGCGGTGGTCAAGACGGCGAAGGTGACGCCCGGCTCCAACGTCATCGTCTTTGGATTGGGGGGCATCGGCCTCAACGTCATCCAGGGCGCGAAACTGGTCGGCGCGGACATGATCGTCGGCGTGGACATTAATGACGGTAAGGAAGGATGGGGGCGCCGCTTCGGCATGACCCATTTCGTCAACCCGAACAAGGTCGGAGGCGACATCGTGCAGCATCTGGTCGAACTGACCGACGGCGGCGCGGACTATACGTTCGACTGCACGGGCAATACCGGCGTCATGCGCACCGCGCTGGAAGCCTGCCATCGCGGCTGGGGCGAAAGCATCATCATCGGCGTCGCCGAAGCGGGCAAGGAGATTTCCACGCGTCCCTTCCAGCTCGTGACCGGGCGCGTCTGGAAAGGAAGCGCCTTTGGCGGGGCCAAGGGACGGACCGACGTGCCGAAAATCGTGGATTGGTACATGAACGGCAAGATCGAGATTGATCCGATGATCACTCATGTGCTCAGCCTGGAAGAGATCAACAAGGGATTCGACCTGATGCACGCGGGGGAAAGCATCCGGTCCGTCGTGGTTTATTGAGGAGAGAATGGCATGTTCAGCCATATAACGGTAGGCGCCGATGATCTGGAGAAATCCCGGACATTCTATGACGCGGTTCTGGGTTCGCTGGGCTACGGTCCGGGCGTGGCGGTGAAGGAGGATCGGTACGCCTATCCTTCCGACAAGGGGCTTTTCCTTATCGTCCGTCCGATTGACGGTCAGGAAGCGTCATATGCCAATGGCGGCACCATCGGCTTCACTTGCGATTCCCCTGAAAAGGTCGAAGCCTGGCACGCTGCGGGTGTCGCCAATGGGGGCACGTCTATCGAAAATCCTCCCGGTATGCGCGAGGCCCCGTTTGGTAATCTGTATCTCGCCTATCTGCGCGATCCTTATGGCAACAAGCTCTGCGCCATGCACCGCATGACGGCTTGAGCCGGCCAGCCTGGGAAACAAGGCCGTCCGGTCCGTCATGGTTCCGATGGATCGCCATCAATCCAGCATGGCGGCAAGGGCGGGGGTCATATATTCGCGCGTCCGGCTGGCTGTCCGCAGGATGAGGCGGGCGGCGATGCCGTGGCGGGCGGCGAGCGTCATGCCGCGATCGGAGCCGAGGACCGTGATCGCCGTTGCCCAGGCATCGGCGAGCATGGCGCTTTCGTGGAGGACAGTGACGGCGGCCACGTCATTGGCGATGGGCGCGCCGGTCGCCGGGTCGATGCTGTGGGAGAGGCGGCGGCCGTCTTCGATGCGGAAGCGCCGATAGTCGCCGGAGGTGGCGACGGAGAGGCCGCAGAGCGCGATGCGGAGCGTGGGGACGGCGAGATCGGGTGGAGATTCCGTGTCGGTCCACCATGGCTGCATGTCCGGCTTTACGCCGCGCCCGGTCAGTTCCCCGCCGATTTCCAGGAGATAATGTTTGGCGCCTTGGGCGTCGAGCGCCGTCGCGGCGGCATCGACGGCATAGCCCTTGGCGATGCCGGAGAAGTCGAGGGCGACGTCGGCGAGGCGGCGGGCGCGGGGGCCTTCGACCTCGATAGTCTGCCAGGGGGGAGAGGAGGGGCCTGCCGTCCCCATTCCGGGGCCGAAGCCCCAGCGGCTGACCCAATTCCCGACCGCCGGATCGAAAGCGCCATCCGAGAGGCGCGCCATGGCCAGCCCCGCGCGCAGGACCGCCATCATCTCAGCGGGGAGCGTCATCCATTCGCCAAGGGACAGGCGGTTGAAGCGACTGATGTCGGAGTGCGCCTCCCAATTGCTCATCTGGGCGATGACGCGGGCGAAAACCGACTGGATCGCGGCCTCGCACTCGGGCGGCGCGTCGACGATGCGGGCCGACCAGCTCGTGCCCATGGTCGGACCGCCGACGTCGGTGATCTTGCCCGCCCGGCTCCGTCCGTCGAACTGGTCGGGCGTAAGTCCGGGCGGAATGGCGATACGGATGGGGGACGGCATTTCGGGGTTTCTAAAGGCGGTTATGCAGCTTGCAAACCCCGATCCTGGGATGGTTGTTTTCGGGCGTTTCCCGCCATTCAATGTCCGTCATCCCAGCGATCCATAGGACGTCAGCCAACGCTGGAATCTCCCTTCTAAAGGGGCGCCCGCATTTGGGTGGAAGACAGCCGTTGTTCTGGCTCACCCCGCTGCGGCTAAGCGTCGCTCCCCTCCCGCTTGCGGGAGGGGGTGGGCGGACGCGACGTTTGTTTATCGCCTCTCGGCGCTCAGGGCGCCAGCACTTCCAGCGTGGACACGTAGGAGGCGCGGCGTTGGGGCGGGCCGGCGGGCTCTTGGGGAGCCTGTGGAGCGCCTTCGCCCTGCGCCGCGCCTGGCCCGCCTTCGCCGCCGCCGGTGCTGGCGTTCAGCCAATACATGCCCGGTTGCGGCCAGGTGATGGAGAGCTTGCCATCCGCGCCGGTGGTAAGGTCCATCTGACCCAGCGCATCCCGGTAGCGGATGCCGCCGGGGATCACCGTCACCTTGAGGCCCGATGCGGGCTTGCCGTCCAGCAGGAACTGGAAGGTCGCGCTTTCGCCCGAAACCAGGTCGTTGGGATGGGTGACGGGCACCATTTCCAGGCCAACGCCGGTCGGCTTGAATAGATTGGCGGTCGGCGCGCCGAGCGTCACGAAAATCTCGTTCCGGCTGGCGGCTTCAGCGGTCTGCACGTCGGTCGCCCCGGCGGGGATCGCCTTGGCGAGCGTTTCCTTGGTGGTGCCGCGCGGCAGGCGCTCCCGCTTGCCGTTCAGCATGTAGCTGCCCATCAGGCCGGCCGAAACGCTGGCAATGCGATAGGTGCCCGGCTGCGTCAGATGCACGTCGAAGGTGGAGCGATATTTGCCCGTTGCCGCATTTTCGACCTTGCCCGCCGAACCGTCCGGTTGCGTCACTGTGATGGAATCGGTCCGCATGGGATGATGTTCGAAATAGAAGAGGTCGTTGGATATGGCCGCGTCCACCGTTACCCAGTTATCCGTGCCCGAAAGCACGGTGGAGGATGGCAGCATCCATTGGCGGTGGGCCTGCGCCGTACCCGACATCGTGAGCGCGGCGAGCGCGCCTGCAATCAGTAATCTGGCCTTCATTGGACTTCCCCTCATTTCCCGAAGCTGAGGCTGACCGCCCCCAATTCACTTGCACCTTTGACCCGCACCACCGCGCCCGGCTTAGGCGGCCAGGCGAAGGGCAGGCGGACGACTTCACGGCCGCCGACTTCGCGCGCGGCCTCCACGACCAGCGTGTAATTGCCGGGACCAAGCTGGCCCAGCGGACCCTTTCCGGCGGTGAAGGCGACCTTCTGATCGCCCGGCGCGCGGGTGGCGCCGGTGATGCCGTCGGCCGGGAACTGCATCGTCCGGCCGGAAGCACGCCACCATTGGCGTACATCGCGCAGCCATTTGGTGCCTTCGCCATTCTTCATGTCGTAATCGTACCAGACCGACAGGGTGCGCGGGGCCGCGCCCTCCTTCTCCACCCAGATGGCGACATAGGGGCGGTGATATTCGGCCACCGACAGGCGGGGGATATTGACGGTGAGGTTCAGCGTCTGCGCCTGCGCGGGCGCGGCGAGAGCGCCGGTCGCGCCCAGCGCGGCCCCGCCGGTCAGCAGCAGTTTGTGGCTGATCTGCATGATTGTTCTTTTCCCTGTCAGTGGATGAAGACGATGGCGAGGATCGCCGGGATGGCAAGGCCGATGGCGACCAGCGGCCATGTGCTGGGCCGCTTGGCCGCGTGAAGTTGCAGTAGCAGCAGGCCGGTCAGCGCGAAAAGGAAGCAGGCGACGGCGAAAATGTCGATGAACCATTTCCAGACCGTGCCGGTGTTGCGGCCCTTGTGCAGGTCATTGAGGTAGCTGACCCAGCCCCGGCTGGTCGCCTCGCTGGTGACTGCGCCGCTATGCCGGTCGATCGACACCCAGCCGTCGCCGCCGGGGCGGGGCAGGGCAAGATAGACTTCATCGGCGGACCATTCCGCTTCGCCCGTTCCGCGTTGACCGACTTCCTTTTCGACCCAGTGGGCGATGTCGGCGGGAAGGGGTTTCTTGGCATCGGGCTTGTCGTCGGGCGCGACCTGTTTCAGCAGGGCGCGCGGCAGGGTCGCGGCCTTTTCGACTGTTTGCGGGGCGGCTTCCACATCGGCGGCGTGGTTGAGCGTGATGCCGGTGAAGGCGAACAGCAGCAGGCCGATGAGACTGACCGCCGAACTGATCCAATGCCATGTGTGAAGCTGCTTCAGCCAGAAAGCCCTGGGCGCTTTCTTCTTCTTTTTGGGTTGAAGGCTGGCGGGAGCGTGCATTGGGAAGCGGCGAATCCTGTGTGGCGCGAGACGGGTCGAATAACGCGAACGACTCGCAATTGCAAACCTGCGGGGGCGGGGAAATTGTAACAAAATGTATGAGAGGGTTATTCGTCCCCATGCAGGGGAGGATTTTACCTTCCCAGCAATCCCCGCGCCTGACCCGCGATTTCGGCGAGCATGGCGACATTGGGAACCGCTGCGGCCTTGGCCCGTTGGACCAGGGTGCGGAACTGGCGGATGCGGGAATCCTTTTCCTTGAGCCAGTCGTCCACATGGGCGGCGATATCCTTGCCCTTCGCATGGGCGAGGAGGTCGAGCCGCACCTGCTGCATGTCGCGGGCGACGCCGGAGATGAGCAGGCGCTCCCACGGATCGGTCGGTTCCATGCGGGCGGCGGCGGACTGGACCCAGTCGATGCCGACCGCTGCGCCCAGATGGGTGAAGGCGCGAGTGAGGGCGACTTCGTCCACGCCCAGCTTTTCGGCCAGCATGGCGATGCCGACCGCGCCGTCCAGCTTGAACAGGCCCGCCGTGCGGTGGACCAGATCTTCCGGCGCGCCGAGCGAGAGAAGATGATCGGTGACGGCGGCGGTGCGGCGGATGGCTTCGCTGGTGAGGAGGTCGTCGACCTTGCTCGCCAGCTTGCCGACGCCCTTGGCGAGCAGCTTCTGGCCCTCGCCCGGCAGGGTGCCGGCGGGGATGGAGCGCAGGATATCGGCGATCTGCGCGCGCATTCCGCTTGCGATATGACCGAACAGGGCGAGGCGGGCGGCTTCCGACATGTCTGCCGCGTCGATATCGTTCCATAGCGTGTGGATGCCGTAAAGCCGTTCCGCGATCAGGAAGGCGCTGGCAAGGTCGCCCATCGAGCAGCCTTCCTCCTCCGCCAGTTCGAACGGGTGGATGAGGCCGAGGCGGTTGACGATCCGGTTCGCGACCTTGGTGGCGATGATTTCCTTTTTCAGGGCGTGGGCGGCGATGGCGTCCGCCTCCTTCTTCTGCATCGCGGCGGGGAAGGCGGCCATCAACTCGCCGCCCATGCTGGGATCGGTGGCGAGGTCGCTTTGTTCGAGGGCTTCCTGTAGCGCAAGTTTGGCGGTGGAGAGAAGGACGGCGAGTTCGGGGCGAGTGAGGCCCATACCGTCCTGACTGCGGCGCAGAAGCTGGTCGTTGGCCGCCAGCCCTTCCACCTGACGGTCGAGCCTGTCCCTTTCCTCGAAGGTTTCGATGAGGCGGACATAGCTGGCAAGGTCCGCCGCGCCGCCGCTTTCCGCGATGGAAAGGCCCAGCACCTGAAGCCTGTTGTCCTCCAGCACGATGTCGGACACCGCGCCGGTCATGCTTTCAAGAAGGGCGTTGCGCGCATCGAAGGCGAGACGGCCTTCGGCCATTTCCTTGTTGAGGGCGATCTTGATGTTGACCTCATTGTCCGAGCAGTCGACGCCGGCGGAATTGTCGATGAAGTCGGTATTGATGCGTCCGCCGCGCAGGGAGAAGGCGATGCGCGCCGCCTGCGTGACGCCCAGGTTCGCGCCTTCGCCCACTACCTTGACGCGCAGGTCCTCCGCGTTGACGCGCAGGCGGTCGTTGGCGGGGTCGCCGACATCGCCCTGGCTTTGCGCGGCGGCCTTTACATAAGTGCCGATGCCGCCGAACCAGAGCAGGTCGTTGGGGCTTTTCAAGATGGCGGAGATGAGCGCGGCCGGCTCCATTTCCGTGGCGGCAACGCCAAGGACGGTCTGCATTTCCGGAGTGAGGGGGATGCTCTTGAGCGAGCGCGGGAAAACGCCGCCGCCTTTCGAGATCAGCGCCTTGTCATAATCGTCCCAGCTTGAACGGGGAAGGTTGAACAGGCGGTCGCGCTCCGTCCAGCTTGCCGCCGGGTCGGGATCGGGATCGATGAAGATGTGGCGATGGTCGAAGGCGGCGACCAAGCGGATCGCCTTCGACAGCAACATGCCGTTGCCGAACACGTCGCCCGACATGTCGCCGCAGCCCACGACCGTGACAGGATCGCTCTGCACGTCGACGCCCATTTCGGCGAAGTGGCGGCGCACGCTGATCCATGCTCCGCGTGCGGTGATGCCCATCGCCTTGTGGTCGTAGCCATGGCTGCCGCCGCTGGCGAAGGCGTCGCCCAGCCAGAAGTCGCGTTCCAGAGCGATGGCGTTGGCGACGTCGGAGAAGGTGGCCGTGCCCTTGTCCGCCGCGACGACGAAATAGGGATCGTTGCCGTCATGGATGACGACCTTGTCCGGGTGTCTGACCTTGCCCTTCACGATATTGTCCGTGACCGACAGCAAGGCGCGGATGAAGATGCGGTAGCTTTCCGTGCCCTCGGCCAGCCAGGCGTCGCGGTCGACCTGCGGATTGGGAAGCTGCTTGGGGTAGAAGCCGCCCTTGGCCCCGGTTGGGACGATGACGGCGTTCTTGACGCGCTGCGCCTTCATGAGGCCCAGGATTTCGGTACGGAAATCGTCGCGCCGGTCGGACCAGCGCAGACCGCCGCGCGCGACCGGGCCGGCGCGCAGGTGGATGCCCTCGACGCGGGGGGAGTAGACCCAGATCTCGCGCCACGGCAACGGGGCAGGCAGGCCGGGAACCTGCGCGCTGTCGAGCTTGAAGGCGAGCGCCTCGGCAGAGGCGGGGGCGAAGAAATTGGTCCGCAAGGTTGCGGTGATGACGGCGCGGAGAAGGCGCAGCACGCGGTCCTCGTCGATGGCCGTGACCTTTTCGAGGCCCTCGTCGATGGCGGCCTGCGCCTTTACCGCGCGGGCCTCGCTGTCCTTGCCCGCCGGGTCGTGGAGGGCGTCGAACAGTTCGACAAGCTGATGCGCCACATCCTTTTCGCGGCGCAGCGTATCGGCGACCGTCGCGCGGCCATAGGCCATGCCGGTCTGGCGCAGATAGCTGAACAACGCGCGGAACAGCACGACGGCGCGCGGAGACAGGTCCGCCGTCACGATCAGTTCGTTGAGGCGGTCATCTTCCGCCACGCCCTCTATCACCTGCGCGATAGCCTCGGTCACGACGTCGGCGCGGGCGATGACGGCTTCGGCGTTGCCGCCCGGCGGCAATTCCAGCACGAAACGCTGCACATGGCCGAGCGCGCCGCCGTCAATAGCGGTCGTCATCTCGTCGATCACGCGGAAACCGAAATTCTCGAAAGCGGGGACGACTTCGGAAAGAGCCACCGCCTCATGGCTGTAGAGTTTGAGGCGCAGCCGCTCTGCTGTGTCTTCCGGGTTGCGGTAGATGCGGATCGCCTTGTCGCCGGGGCCGGAAAGGCTATGGATCAGCCGAATGTCGACGGCTGCCTCCGCCGCGCCCGCGCCGTTGCGATAGGCCATGGGGAAGCCGGGCGCGAAACGCTGGGCCAGGGCGGCGGCGCGGCCCGGCTCTTCGGTCTCTGCAAGAAATTCCTCCACGGCGGGAAGCCAGCCGCGCACCATCTTGCGGAGCCGTTCGTCAAGCGCCGCGTCGTCGGGCACCATGCCGCCGTCGCGCAGGTCGAGCGTGATGCGGAGCAGCGCAAGGCCGCCTTCCTCCAGGGCGATGGACCAGCTCAATACCTGGCCATTGGCGGCTTGCGAGAGCATGTCCTGTATGGAGACGCGGCGGGCGGTCGAAAGCTCGTCCCGGGGAAGCCAGACGAAGGCGTAGAGATGACGGGCCAGCGCGCTCGTGGCCAGCGCCAGCTTGGGCCGGGGACGGTCGGCGAGCGACATGAAGGTCAAGGCCAGCCGCTCCAGTGTTTCCCGGTCGAAGCCTATGAGGATGTCGTGGGGCAGGGCGATCAGCGCATGGACCAGCGCCTTGCCCGCATGGCTCCCCGGATCGAAGCCGAATTTCTCCATCAGCAGCGACAGCGCCGAGCGCAGCAGCGGCACCTTGTCCGGCGGCGCGGCGAGGGCGGAACTGGTCCACATGCCGGCATGGATGGAGAGCGCCACCACATCCTTGCCCTTGCGCACGGGCACGATGATCAGGTCGAGCAGCACATGGCGGTGCACGCGCGAGAGGACGTTGGACTTGATGATGAGGGGGACGCGCTTGCCTTCCTCGAACCAGGCGAAGGCAGCGTCGCGGGATGCGGGCGCGATCAGCGGCTTGTCGCGTCGGGCGCAGATGCCGATGCCGTCCCGCGCCTCGCCGTCGCGGCCGCAGACTTCATGGCCGACCTGCGTGAAATGGCGGGACAGGAACCAGCGGAGCAGCGCCGCGCCTTCCTCATCGGGCACCGCGTCGGCGTCGCGCGCCATCGCTTCCCGCATGCGCGGCCAGTCGGTGACGGCGGCGCGCACATCGGCCAGCGTGTCGTGCAGATCCTTCTCCAGTGCGCGGCGGACCTTCGCGTCGGCGCGGTCGGCTTCGATATAGATCATCGATTCCCGGCGGGCACCCGATGTCTCGTCATCCAGGATCGCCTTGAGCGCACCCCGTGCATCGCGGCTGACCGACAATATGGGGTGGAGCAGGCGATGAATGGTGACGTCCACCGCCGCCAGCGTATGGGCGATGGAATCCACCAGAAAGGGCATGTCGTCGTTGACAAGGGCGATCCGCATGTACCGGCCGGACATGCTTTCGCCCAGCGTTTCGATGGCGATGGCGGATTCGCCGGGGGCGCGGCGGCTAGCGGTGCGGCCCATAAAAGCGGCCGCATTGGCCATCGCGGCTTCATCAAATCCCTCGCTTTCGCCAGGCAGCGCGCCGCGTGCCAACGCATCCTCCAGGGCTTGGCGAATGGAAAGGTCGACTTCCTTGATCTTTGGCTCAGCCGCGGCCGTCATGCGTTCACCTCATCCCCGCGGGATTTTCCCGCTTCTTTTCCAGGAACGGGAGAGGGGCGGACTTCGATCCGACGACTCCCCGGCTCGCAAGTCTATATGCCCCCGAGCGCCGCGCGGCTCAAGGAGGATTTGAAATAAAGTGTCTTATTCGTGAAATATTATGCCGAATATCACGGCCTTCGCGACTGCTGTCCCGAGGCATTTCGACCTGTCCCCGGCATATAGGGCCGGACGGTGCTCATGTCCATCGCGCCGGTCAATGCATGGCAGCGATCATCACCTTCCGGCCAAGCGCCGATCCTTCCGGAAGGGCGGCGACAATGGCGAGCGAGCCGTCGATTTCCCTGCGGGCCACGACGACCGCCAGTCCATCCTCGTCGGTAGCGATGGCCTGCGGCGCGAGGGCGGGGGCGATCCTGATCGCTTCGCGCACGGTGCGGCTGCGGTCCGGCCTGGCGGGCATTGCGGCCCGGCGCGCCGCGCGGGTGTCGCGCACCAGCGCCTTGAGGCCGCCGGCATAGGCGGCCAGATACGCGGCCAGCGCACCCGCGCCCATGCCCTGCGCACGGGCATGGTCCAGCGCGGTCGCATATTCGGTGATGCGCGTCTTGTCATAGGCAGCCCCGAAGACAAGCTTGACGATGGCCGTCATCGGGCTGCGCGCTTGCGTCTTGATGCCGGCGTCGGTCAGCAGGTCCGCATAATCCTCTGGCGATTGCTCGGCCGCTAGCGCGAAATCATAGGCCAGACCCACGGCCCGATAAAGGGCGATGTGGCTGCGCGCTTCACCCGCGCGCGCCTGCTCGGCGCTGTCGCGGGCCATGGCCAGCCAATCGGCCAGCGGCGCACCGGCATCCGGAACCGGCATTTCGATCATGTCCGAAACCGTCAGATCGAGCACGGGCGGATCGGCCGCGAACCCGTTCAGGGAAAAGCCCAGCGCTTCGCTGACCTCTCGTTCCAGCGCGTCGGTTTCCGCGCGGCTGGCGGCCTCTTTCCAGTTGATGACTCCGAACACGAAGTCGATCGTTTCGCCATCGGAGGAAAAGGGCATCAATATGCCGCGGTAGAGCAGGTCTGCACCGCGCTGGTTCACGAATTCGGCTTCGAAGCCGATCGGCGCGGCATTGGCGATGATCTGGAGATAATGGTCGGTCAGGCGCGACAGCAGCGAGCGCGGCGGCACGTCGCCGATGCGGCTGATCGATCCCGCGATCTCGCATTCCTGGCGCAGGGCGGCGCCCATATATATGACCGCAGGGTTGTCGATGCCGACGCTGAAATCCAGCAACACGCTGTAGGGGCCGAAATCTTCCAGCAGTTCGGGCTGAAGATCCTCGATCGAAGGGAGCGCGCGATCTTTCAGCAGCGATGCCCAATAATTATAGGCACGGACCTGCATACGCCGTTCATTGGTGATGATGGCGGGCGGGCTTTCGATCGCGGCGTCGTCGGCGTAGTCGAAATCGTCCCGATCGCCATCGATATCATGCCCCCGCAGAGTGTCCATCCCGATCGATCCTTGAACCAAAGCAAATCTTTGGGGCTTACAATGGCATCGGATGGTAAATGGCCGGTAAAGAACGCCGCGACGATGCGAAGGCGCGGAATCGAGGGGATGGAATGAAATGGCCGCTTGTCCTGAAGGCCAACCGCTGTTATCTGCCCGCCCCGATGCCGCTTTAGCTCAGTTGGTAGAGCATCGCATTCGTAATGCGAGGGTCACAGGTTCGAGTCCTGTAAGCGGCACCACCTAAATATCGCAGAAATCAGGGCTTTTTCGGTTTGCGTGTCGCCTTCGCGGAACCGAAGGAAACGATTTTGGGATCACTGTGGGATCGCAGATGAGCGCTGGTGAAGCGCCCGACTTCAGCCCAGAATGATTCGACGCCTGCGATGAAATCCATCAGATAATCGGGCCTTAGGTGGCGGTAATGCTTCTTGTTCGTGCCATCGCCGCTGTGGCCCGCCGCCATGTCTATCTGGGCTTCCGGGACGCCCCTGCGATGCATTTCGGTTGAGCATGTGTGGCGCAGCGTGTTGGGTGATCCCAGCCCGACCAGCTTTGGCCTAGGCTTCGTCTCGCCCAGCTTGCGGCGCGGCGGAAGCCATACCGGTTCGCCCTGATCGTCGACTTCAACGGCGCTGATGCCCGCAGCCAATAGGCACTTCTCGAACGACTTCTTCACGCTGCCTGCTGGCAGCAGGACATATTCCAGCTTCCCCGTCGTGGCGTTCCGCTTGGGCTTCTTCCACTGGATGACCTTGCCCTCCGGCAGATCGGAAAGCCACGGGGCGAGCGTCGGCGCGATGGGCACGATGGACCGCCGCTTCTTCGTCTGCGCCCGGCCGGGGGCGTTGAAGTAGATCAGATTGTCTTGGATTTGATCTGTGGTGAGTTCGAGGATCGCCTCCATGCGCCCGTGTGTGCTGAGCGCGATCAAGACCAGCAGGGCGATATGCTCGCGATCAGGCTCCGCTCGTGCGGCGTCGAGCAGCGCAGCGACCTGCTGCGGGGTATAGACCAGCGTCTTGCCCTCCGGCTTCCCCTTCACATCCGGCACGAATGGCGCGCTCTCTATGCGCTCGTCCTTCCAGGCCCAATTGAGCGGCTGGCGCAGCGCAGCAACGTCGCGGCTGACAGTGTGCGGGCTCGCGCCCTCCGACTGGCGCATGGAAATGAACCGTTCGACCAGCGCCTTCTTGATGTCGGAAACCGTTGGCGCGCCGGTCAGGCGTCCGGCCTGCCGCTCCGCCTTGAAGAAGCGCAGCCAGTGCGCGATGGAATTGGCGTAGCGCGTCGGGTCCGCAAGATGCTTCTCTGCATGTTCCACGAGCCAATCGGCCATAATGGCCTCGACCATAGCGACGTTGGTCGGTTCCTGCGTCGGTTGCCGCCACGCCTCATAATGCGCGACTAAGGCGTCCTGCGCCTCCTGCGGCGGGCGATCCGATCGACCGCCGCCAATGCCCGTTGAGAGGCGGCGTGTCCTACGGCCTCCTGTTCCTCCGCCGTCATCATACCAGCAGATGCGCCAGTCGTCCCGGTCGGCCCGATACCAGAGCCAGAACGGCCCAAGCTGGGTCCGACCGGGCGCGCTGGCAGCGCGTCGTGATCCTGCCATGCTGAAATTATCTCCTTCTGCCGATCAGCCAGAAGCAGCGAATATGCCTCCGATGCGACCAGCGCGCGAACAAGATCGTAGTTAAGATGGGCGCGTGTCCCATTTCGGGCCGCCCGCTCAAGCGCGTCGGTGATCGCCGTGAACGGGTGGGGCGTCATCGCTTAGCCTTCGAGCATAGCGCCCGCTTCGCCTTCATGGTTATCGGATCGCGATTATATTCAGGCAGCAGCCTATCGATATAGGCGCGCTCCGCCGCATCCAGTTCGCTGCTGGGGCAGCGCAAAAATCCCACCGCATCGAACGCCATTCCCGTGTTCGACATGTGAGTGGCGATCCGTAGAAAGCCCGCTCGCGTTTGGCCGACATACACGACGGAGTCGCCTCGCCAAAGGAAGTAGAGACCTGTGCCACCGTGCATCATATCAGCTAAGGGCACGGCGAACTCGCGCAGACGGTCTACGCTCATGTGCCTTCCGGTATAGGCGGGTGCATGGCGGACAAGCGCTGCCTCGTTAACGTAATACCCCTTAGGCGCGCGAAGTGATGGGACATAGGCCCGGCACGGGGACGGCTTTGTGGCAAGCCAGGCGATTATCTCTTGCTCGCTCCAGCGTGTTGAGCGAGGGCCGATCTTGAAGCCCTGCGGGAAGTCGCCTGCAATTTGGCGCGCGGTGATATCCCCCGCTGTCAGATTGGTCAGGCGCATCACATCTACGAGCCGGAGCAGGTTGTCACGGCGGCGGTCTGTAGCTGCGTTCATATGCGCGCCTCCTTCGCGCTGGTGCGCCGCTCGCGCTTCCTGCGCGGCGGGATCGTCTTGATGGTCGCGGCATATTCCGCAAACAGGATGATGACATCACGGACGGCGGTCGCCCGGACGTGGCCCACGAGCAGCATCGCCGGGATTTCCAGCAACACAATCATCCCGATCAGGAACCGGAACCCGCCCCACGACCGCGCCTCCAAGTCGGCAAAGGCCGTCGCGCCGATGAAGGCAATGACGGTGTAGCCCCAGATGAAAATCAGCCATCCCCAGCCGATGCCATCCCTCATTGCGTAATAGGTCGCGTGACAGGCTGCGAGGAACCAGAGCGCCCGATACATCGCATATTGCGTCTGCCGGGTAAGCTGGCGCAGGGCGATGATCGGCGGATGGAACAGCGTCTTGCCCAGCCAGACGTCGAGGCGGGAGAGGATGGTCATTTCCTGTCCTTCCGAAGCTTCTGACAGGGTTTTGGCAGGCTGGCGATGTCGATCCCGGCCTTCACTCCTTCGATGCACATTTGCGCGTCTGCCGTGTCCGCAAGCCGATCAATGTTGTCGGCCATCTTGCATTGCGACACCGCCATGATCGTCACGAAGAACATCGCAAAGCCGCCCAGCGTTATTTCGCGCCGCTGGTCGCTCATTGCTTCGTCACCGCAGGCCGGAACGGTATGACCCTTCTGTCGAGAGGGACACGGACTATCGGCAGGCCAATCTCGGCTTGCCATTTCAGCGCTCGTGCTTCCGCTTCCTCGCTGGTCACGGCGTGCCATATGTCGCGATATTCGTCGTATGAACCATCGGCCTTTTCGATGCTGATCTGCCAGCGATATGGCACCTCAATCGGTTTGCCGTTGCGGGTCCAACCTTCTCCGGTGATTTCGATTATCTGGATGGTGCCGCTGGGTGGCGTCCACCCGGTCAGCGCTGGCTGCGGGTCTGGCAGGGGAACCCATTCGATAGGTTCGTGCCCGTTGCCATCATCATCCATCCAGCCGCTATCGCCCCATGTCAGGATGATCCAAGGATGATTGTATGGGGCCAGGGCGTTCTTCGGGACATGGCCCAGAATCCAGCCGCCATCCTTGGGGGCGGTCTCGATCGGTTGGGGTGTGATCGGTCGCGGCGTGTTCATCATTGCGGGTTGCTCCTGATCCAGTCGAAAAAGCATGGCTGGCAAATGCGAGGGGGGTTCTTTGGCGCGTGGGGCCGGAACACGACCGGATGCCCGCACCACGCGCAGGAACCGTCCAGATTATCGGCAAAGGGCGTCGGATCGCCCTTGCGGACGCAGACGACGAATGACGCCTTTTCGGCTTCTTCAGGGGTGACGACTTTCATTCCGCCGCCTCCCCTTCTTCCTCATAGGCCATGAGCAGCACCTGACGCAGCGCCAGCGCGCGTTCCTCGCCGCCGCCCTTGGTCTCATTGAGGAAGCTGGCCCATTCCTTCTGATTACGCCGCAGGAGCGCCCGGAACAGGCGATCCGGGTCAAAGGCTTCGGGCGGGGTGATCGCCAGCTTCGTGAGCGCGGTGAACATGCTCGCCCCTGCGTTCAGAACCTCGTCGGGGAACGCCTCCTGCATCGTCTTGAGCGCGTCGGCGCAGACCTTCGCCCCATGCTTCCGCAGCACCTTGGCAATCGCGCTGGTGAAGGCGACTTCGCCCGGCACCCAGCTTTGCGATCCGGTGCGGCGCGAGACAGTGAAGCCCGCGTCCGTGATGAGCTTGGCGATCTCAATCGCTTCGTCATCACCGCTGGCGATGGCGGCGTGGAAGTCGTCCAGCCGGTTCATCGCCTTGCGGGTCCGGTTCATGGCGACGAACATCGCCGCTTCATCGGCAACCGAGCCATAAATCGCGACGCAGCAGGGCAGATATTGAATGTCCCCGCGCAGCTTCGCCGCCGCAAGCCGGTGCTGCCCGTCGATGACCCACAGCGAGCCATCCTCGCGCTTCGACACGACCAGCGGCAGGCACATGCGCCAGTCCCAGCCCTTGGCAATCTTCTTGATGAGCGCCTGGCTGGCCCCGTTGTCGGTCGACCGCTGGTAGCTGTCGTCCAGATTGAGTTCAGCCGGGTTCCGGTTCTCAATCGACGGCGGCATTCCCTTGGCGTCGGGCCAGCGCGTCGGCATCGAACTACGGGAATTTCCCGTAATTACCGGGGTAGTGCTGGCCTTGGCGTCCGGCCGGTTGGAAACGGCGGATTTCTGCGGCTTTGAGGTGCTGCTCTCCGGTGAGGACGGCCGGGCGATTCCACTGAGTTCCTTTTGGACCGAATCCACCCCTGAAACCGCAGTTTTCTGCGGCTTTGGGGTCGAGTTCCTGTGCGATTCCGCCTTGTTCGGATCCGATGCCTTTTGCGCGCTTATCCGCGCGCTGATGTCGTCGCTATCGTCGAAGCGATCAGCGAAGGTGACAATGCTTCGCCCGCGTCCCATGCGTCTGATCTCAAGCCTTCGTGCGTCCGATAGATCGGCAAGAATTTCCCGCACCCGGCGTTCGCTGGCGACATTGGCTTGGACCTTGATCTGAAGATCAGTAGGCCCGGCCAACGTGCCCTTGGCTCGCTCCGTATGGCGCAGATAGGTCATAACCCGTTCGTGTTCGGGGGAATACGCGCGACCGTGCATCAGAGCCTCCCGTTCTGAGCCGGGCGGCGGGGGACGTTGCCGCCCGGCTCATCCACGCGGGGGGCTTGCGCGGACTTCGAATGGACCCGCAACACCTCTTGCAGGACCAGATAGGTTTCGCCGGGGCGCTCGGTGGCGCGCCGCTGCGCTTCGTCCGTCGCCTCGTCCATCGTCGCGTGACGGAAGCGAGGTAGGAGCGACTTGCCCTTGCGAACGACGAGGAAGGGGAACGCGAGGCGTGCTGTCAGGGTCAGGCCGGTCATATGCCGTCTGCCTTGTTGAGAGCGAGGCTAAGGATTGCCTGAGCGTCATCGAGTAAGGTGCAGCAGACACCATGTTCGCGGTTCATATCGGGATTGGCAGGCAGAAATTCGAAGACGTTGACGCTCTTGATCGCAAACAGCATGGAATAGGCGCTGCGGACAGCTTCGGTCAGGTTCCTGATCTGCGCCTCTTGCGCTTCGATGCGATCCAGGTCGGCAAGGGATCGGACATTGCCCATTTCCAAGCCTGCGATCCTGCAAAACTCGCGGAAGGCGGTATTGATCGCGAAGGCCGCGTCCATCTTTTCCTTCGTCGTCGCGCCGACACGGGCGCAGACGATGTTATGTTCGGCAACGGCGCTGATATAACGCTCATAAGCCTGCGTCTCGGTGGCGGTGTATTCGCGCTGGGCGGTTTCGGTGGTCGGCATGTTATACCCTCCAGCAGAGATCGAGCGCTTGGGCTTCCGTGAAGCCTTCGGCCTTGAGTGCTTCGAAAATGGCCCGCCGAGCGCGAGCGATGTGGGCCGCGTTTTCAACCATGGCGCTGTAGAGGCCCTGCAATTCCGCTTGGGTCTGGCGGATGTTATTGGGTGAGAACGGCGTGTCAGGCATGGGGCTATGCTCCTTCATGCTGCAATGGGATTGGGGGTGATCGGGAAAAGCTGGCGGACGCGGCCCTTCGGATCGGGCGCGGGTTCGCCCGGATCGGGATCGTCATCATCCTCGTCATCGCCGGGCCACACTGAAATCCACTCAGCGCAGCAGCGGGTGGCGTGCGTCGCCGGTTGAAGCGTCACCGGATCGCCCATGACGATGAAGACCTGCGGGACGATATTCTCGCAGACGCCCAAATTGGCGGCGCTTTGATCAGGAGCAGGACTTTCCGTGGTCGGGAAGGCTCCGGCGCGCCAGAAGGCACAGGTTCCACAGTTGCGGGGGATGCTCATAGTCCGATCCCCGGCTTGCGATCCGACCATTCGCCGCAGCGATGGTCCTGATGGATCGTTGGAAAGACGAACAAGCCTTCGTCCTCCAGATCGCTGTCGTGGACCCATGTCGGCGGATAGCGACGGCAGAGGCCAACGCCGTCATGTCGCTCCGTCGCGCCCGGCGCGCAGCTGGAGCCATTCACACCACCAGCAAGGAAGTGGTCACAGGTCCGGCAGGCGCTGCGTTTATTGAGCATCGAACGACACTCCCTCAAGAAGTCCGGGAATGTCGCGCTTGAGATGGGCGCCGCGCTGGCAAGCCGCATCGAGAACGCAGGTCATCTCGTTGATGATTTCGCGCACATCGATGCCGGGATAACTGTCGCCATCCTCGACGCCCGAAGCGGTGAGCTTGATGATGCAATCCGAAATGTTGCGCGCCGGGAGCGCGACGAGTGTGTGGATCGTGGCCACCAGCCTATCGGTGGCTGCGTTGCTCTGTTCGTCGCTTGCGTCGGACGGCAATGCATTGAGGGCGGAATTAGCGTCCGAATATGCCTCAGATGCCAGTTCCCATGCGCTGTCCAGCAAGTGCGGCTGCTTGATGATGATCCAGGTCATGGGTGCGCCTCCATCCCGCCCAGGCGGCGAACATCGGCGAGAATGCAGTCGGTGAAGCCTTCCGGGTCAAATTCCTTGACCATGATTTCCAGTTTCTCGACCAGCGCAGCATGGTCGGGCACGGGACATTCCATCACCGCGTCGATCGTCCGGCATAGGGTGAAAAGGACCGCGCCATGTTCCGCTTCAACGCGCGGATATTCGGGATCGTTAGGCGTCGTCCGCGCATAAGGATGCGCTTCCTCGGCAGCGCGAGCAGCGCGATATGCGGCGACCTTGTGCGCCCATTCCGGACGGTTGCCGGTCGGGACGCAGATCAGGCCCGTCGCCGCGCTGGCGACAGTGGGAACGGAAAACGCGGGGGCCACGAGGGTGGCGCACAGGATTTGACGGCGGGTTGCCATGTCAAATCTCCTTCCCGAGAATTTCGGCTACGCGGATCAGCGCACCGACTGCATCAAGGGCGCCAGCATGGAAGCTCCACGGCAGGACGCTGATTTCGCCGCTGTCAGCATGATCGACCGAGAGCTTATGTTCCGTTTCGAATGCCGCGCGGTGGACATTGAGGATCGCCCTTGCCATGCCCAGCGGGGTGGCGGCGCTTTCACCGAAAACATCAGCGATTTCAGAAGTGGCGGCCATCTCAGCGGCCCTCCGCATCTTCGCGCAGCGCAGCCGTCAAGAGCACGTCCTGCCTGATGTTGGCGGCCAGTTCGGGATAAAGGGGCGCGACGGTTTCAGGGCCAGCGAACCATTGCTGAGCAAGTGTCGCGCTGATGGTGCGGCAGGCTGCCTTGATGCCTTCACACACCTTCGCGGCGTGAGTGTCACTTTCCGCGATGAAGTCCGGCAGTTGATCCGCGAGCATCGAAGCGCAGCCCGCAAGGATCATAAGATCGCGATCATCGCCAGCCGGAAGCAGATGCAGAAGCCCGTATTGGCCCTCACAAAGCGCATCGTAGGACTTGCTATGGACAGCGGACAGCGCCGCAACCTTGAAGCGCCTTTTCGTGTTCGCAGCGTCCGCGCTACTATAGAGGCTGTCGACCTGTCCGATGAGGGTCGCCGCTTCAATGATCGGCGTCGTCAGGCCCGCAGGGCGCAATTCTTCATCTCGCGAAGCGCTATCGCTCCGCGCCGTGGTGGCGTCGGCCATGTTGATTTCTCCGTCGTCTAAACGACAGGGTGGCTCACATGTGCGAACGCCCTGCCTCCACCAGCGAAGATCCTGCGATCTCAGGTGGCGAAGACATTCCTAATACGGGCTATTGCCCGCGTCAACGGGCTATTGCCCGCGTCAACGGGCTATTGCCCGTATATCATAGCGACAAAAGTTGATTTTGGGTTAAGACCCTGTATCTCTTAGTAATTATATCTGCGGGAATCTTGAACTGGATGGCCGGCGTGAATTGTTCGAGCAGGTGAGAAACCTGAAATGGATTCTCATCTTCCCGCAGAATTGGCGTGTTGCTCACAAGGCGCTTCAGCATCATCCATCGGCCAGGCGCGCCGGAGCGGTCGGTGACGTCGCCATTTAAGGCAAGAAAAACATAGTCCCCGTCCCGCCCCCTATCGGGCTCCAAATAAAGGATATCGGCCTCCTCAAACCGCGGATATGCGGACGTACCGAACACGGAAATTGCGATGATGTCATCTCGCAGCGCTAAACGAGGCGGACGTCGGCAGTAGTCTATCGGCTTAGATAGGTCGTATTTGAGAACCTCAATGCCCTTAACGCCGTCGAAGTCCATGGCACCGATCCCGCCGTCTTCAGCCATCCCATAAACAGGTATATTTCGCGGAAGTTCGGCGACGCCGTCGATCGGAAGGGCGGACTGCGTCGTGGTCCTCCAAAAGGCCTGACTTTGATGTTCGACGTGCCCTGAGAGATAGTCAGGCGTCGTTTCTAAAGCATTCGCCAATTGGATAAAGCGATCACTGCTCGGCCTTTTTCCGCGCCGGATTTCCCGGATTGCGTCAGGATATCCGGTCGCCCGAATAGACGCCTGACGATCGCTGAGCCCGAGCGCTTTCAAGCGTTCGTCGATCCTTTCGAGCGTCAACTCCAAAGGCGGCACGACGGTTTCCCACCTAGGCTTTTTCTTGTCATCAGTCATTTTCACCTCCAATTCGGGCTATAGCCCGAACCGAACTTACAGTCATGCGGGCGATTGCCCTTGACGATTGCGGGCTATAGCCCGTATTACATGCCCGGAGTTAACGAGGCGTGTAGAATGGACCTGATTGGAAACTTGAAGTGGGTCGGTGGGCGTTGGGTCGATGCACATACATCCTCCCGGCCATCGGTTTCGCTGAAAACACTGTCATCAAGAGCCGTAAATGACGGAAAGTTGTTCGATCGGATCGACGCCGGTCGCCCCATAGAAATCCCCACTTATGAGCGGTGCATCCGCTTTCTTTCGCAATCTTCCAACTGGCCTTGCGATACGATCCCAATCGACGTCTTGCAGCATTTGGCGTTGCTGAACGCAATGTTTGTGGCTCGCGAACCCGCAGAGGCGGAGTGACGCCGATGCGGATCAAGGCGAAGAACGACGCCATCACGGTCGCGACGGCGCGGTCGCAGTTGAAGCTCCTGCTCGCCAACGCCCGCTCGCTGGATCATCTGACAGCAGAGACGCTTGCGCGTTCCTATCGGGTTCCGCTGAAGGAGATCACTTATCTCCTGACGCTCGAACAGAACCGCAGGGAGGCGCAGTGATGGCCCTCTCCGAAATCCAGATACAGAGCCGCTTCCGCAGTCGCGCGCGCATCCTCTGCCCGGCTGTCGCCATCGTGGCGATCCCGAACGCCGCCAAGCGTGGGCAGAAGGCTCTCAATCAGGCTCGACGTGAGGGCGCGGCATGGGGCTTCCCTGACGTTCTGGCATTTTGGCGGGGCGGCGGGGTCGCAGTCATCGAGTTCAAGACGGCGACGGGCAAGGTTTCGGACAATCAGGCCGAATGGATCGAGCGCCTGAACGACATGGGTATCCCAGCCGCCGTCATGCGTGATGCAGACGAGGCAATCGCTTTCCTGCGCGAGCAGGGCGCGCCGTTTCTGGACACCAGCCGGTGAAGCGGTCGCCTCAGCAGGAACAGGCGTTGATGGCAGCATCAGCGTGGCTCAGCAATCCCGACGCGCAGCAGGTATTCCGCCTGTTCGGTTACGCCGGGACCGGCAAGACGACGCTTGCCAAGTTGCTGGCGGCATCGGCGAGCCGCTCCGCTCTCTATGCTGCGTTCACGGGCAAAGCCGCGCTCCAGTTGCGGAAAAAGGGATGCGCTGGTGCAAGCACAATTCACAGCCTGATCTACAAGCCGGAGGTATGCGAGCGCACCGGCGAGGCGACGTTCGTCCTTAACCGCGACTGCGATCTGGCATCCGCCAGCCTGCTCATCGTCGACGAGGTTTCGATGGTCGATGATGCGACGGCCAAGGATCTTCTCAGCTTCGGCAAGAAAATCCTTGTCCTCGGCGACCCCGCGCAGCTTCCGCCTGTCAGCGGCGAAGGCTTTTTCATCAATGCGGCGCCGGACATTATGCTCACCGAAGTGCATCGTCAGGCGGAGGACAATCCGATCGTTCGCATGAGCATGGACGTGCGGGAAGGTCGCGGGCTTCGCCCCGGCCAATATGGTGACAGCGTGGTGCTTGAGCGCCGGACAGTCGACCAAGATAGACTGCGCGGCCTCGTCCTTGGTTCCGACCAGCTTCTTTGTGGGCTGAACCGGACCCGCACGTCGTTCAACCGTCGCATTCGGGAGTTGAGGGACCTGAGCGGGCGTCAACATGATTGGCATCCGGCCTCCGGGGACCGCCTGATCTGCCTCCGGAACAATCGGAAAAAGAGCCTGTTCAATGGCGGCATATGGGAGGTCGCGCAGGTCCGGAACATGGGCCGACGACATGAGATGACGGTGATTTCGGAGGATGAAGAACGCGCTCCTGTCACGATCAACGTGTTCGAAGAGTTCTTCAACGGCACGGAGCAATCCCTTGATTGGCGCAAGCGTCGGGACAGCGATGAATTTACGTTCGGCTGGGCGATCACCTGCCATAAATCGCAAGGCTCTGAATGGGACAACGTTGTCATCTTTGATGAGAGCCGGGCATTCCGTGACGCTCAAAAGAACTGGCTTTATACGGCGGTAACGCGCGCCGCCGAACGTGTGACGGTGGTCGTATGACAGGGCGGCGGAGACCCGACAGGCGGGACGAAAACGCGCTGCCGGAGGCCAAGGCGCGGCACAACCTCTCGGACATCGTGCGTCCCTACACCAACCTCAAGAAGGCGGGACGGGAGCTTGTTGGCCTTTGCCCGTTCCATAATGAACGGTCGCCAAGCTTTCAGGTGAACGACGCCAAGGGCACATATCACTGCTTTGGCTGCGGCGCGTCCGGCGATCACATCAGTTTCCTGATGGACAAGGAAGGCATGACCTTTCGACAAGCCTATGAGGCGCTGACCGGCGACAATTTCCCTGTCGTCCCGCCAGAGGAACAGGCCCGCCGTAGAGAGGCTGATGCCACCGAGGTTGCTCGACGCATCGAACTTGCCCGTTCCATCTGGCGCGGGGCCAAGCCATTGGCGGGTTCGATAGGCGAGCGGTATGTCCGTTCGCGCGGGATTACCACTCCGTTGCCCGGCTCCGTTCGCTTCACCCGCACGCCCCGCTGGTATGACCATGAGACGGGCCATGTGGGTCCGGATCATCCCGCCGTCGTCTGCGCGCTTCAGAATGGCGCTGGAGCGGTCGTGGGCGTGCAATGCATATTCCTGCGGCCCGATGGCGCGGGGAAATATGACCGACCACCGCGCGACGGTAAAAAGGTGAAGGCGAAGCTTTCATTCGGCGTCATTGTCGGGTCGGCAATCAGGCTCGGTCCCGCCACCGAGAACATCATTGTCTGCGAAGGCCCTGAAGACGGCTGGACGCTGATGCAGGAATTGCCCGGCCGATCAGTCTGGGTCGCCTGCGGGACGGCGTTGATGCCTCGCGTCGAGATGCCGCCTGATGTTCGATCGATCACGCTTGCAGGCGACAATGGGCCGGCTGGCCATATGGCCGTCGCCAAGGCCCGCACCAACTATCTCGCCCAAGGTCTGGGCGTGACGGAAATTTTCCCCGAACCCCCGTTCAAAGATTGGAACGACCAATTGCAGAGGATCGCCTGATGGTGGAGCCTGCCACCGTGTCCAGCATCGCGGACCGCTTTGCGAAGTCCCGCGATCCGCAGAATGATAACCGTTCGCGCACCATCGAAATCAGGCCGGACTCGCTTCACCTGATCGCGAGCGAGGCGGAGGCGGCGCTTATCGATGCGGAATGCCCCCTTTATGTCCGGGGCGGCGGGGGCGGCATTGTCCGCCCGGTTGTTGATGAGGTTTCAGCCTCCCATGGCAGGCGGACAAAGGTCGCGCGGCTCAATCAGGTCACGACCAATAATCTCGTCGACTATCTGTCGAGAGCGGCGCACTGGACCAAATACAATGCGCGGAAAAAGGATCTGGTGCCAACCGATCCGACACCGGCCATCGCGAACATCATCCTTGAGCGCGAGGGCGAATGGCTTTTCCCTGTCATCGCTGGCGTCATCACCACTCCAACGCTCCGGCCCGATGGCACAATATTGTTGCAGCCGGGATATGATCCGCAGACGCGCCTATTGCTGGTCGAGCCGCCGAAGCTGCCGCCCATAGCCGAAAAGCCCACGCGGGACGATGCGCTGGCCGCTCTCCGCACCCTGAACGAGTTGCTGGACGACTTCCCGTTCGTGGATCAAGCCAGCCGCTCGGTTGCCCTGTCCGCTCTCATCACGCCGGTCGCGCGGGGTGCCATTCCAGTCGCGCCGCTACACGCGACGACTGCGCCGGTTCCCGGTGCCGGGAAGAGCTACATCATCGATCTGGCATCGTGCATCGGGACCGGCGAACCGGCTCCCGTGATCGCAGCCGCGCCGAAGGAAGAGGAAACCGAAAAGCGGCTGGTCGCAGCCCTGATCGGTGGCCAGTCGATCATATCCATCGACAATGTGAACGGACAACTTGGCGGCGACCTGCTTTGCCAGATGATCGAACGCCCGGTGGTTCAGCCCCGCATCTTGGGATCATCGAAGCTGGTCAAGATCGAAAGCCGCGCCACATGCTTTGCGACCGGGAACAACATTCAGCTTGTCGGGGACATGACGCGCCGGGTTGTCGTCTGCTCGCTTGATCCTGGGGTCGAACGGCCCGAGCTTCGCCGCTTCAAGTCGAACCCGCGCCAGACTGTCATGACAAACCGGGGCAAATACATCGCCGCCGCGCTCACCATCGTGCGGGCCTATGCCGTGGCGGGCCACCCCGATCCTGCGCCCCCGCTGGCCTCATTCGAAGACTGGAGCAAGGTTGTGCGGTCGGCACTGATCTGGATGGGCTGCAACGATCCGTGCGAGACGATGGAAGCCGCACGCGATGATGACCCGGTCATGGCGTCGCTCAGGAGCGTATTCGGGACGTGGCACAAGGCAATCGGCGAGGCGTGGAAAAGCGCCGCCGAAATGAAACAGGTTGCGGAGTCCCGGCTGTTCGAAAGTCTCAGCCACCCTGAATTGAACGAGGCACTCAAAGAGGTTGCCGAGGACCGGCGTGGCGACATCGGGCCGAGGCAGTTGGGCAAGTTCTTAACCCGCTACAAGGGTCGCGTCGTCAACGGATTGAAACTTCGATCAAAGGACGATGGCCACGCGAACGTCAAACTCTGGTCAGTCGAAAAAGTAGGAAATTGATATGGGCAGACATGCGGGTTTGCGAGGTTTGGCGAGGTTGGTTTTTATGACTTCGATATATTTGGCAGCGAGGTTTGCGAGGTTTGAAGGGTTTGTTTCAAGCTACGCAGGCGATTTAGCAGATGCTAAATTATATATAGGGGCTGAAACAGACCCGCCAAACCTCGCAAACCTCGCGAAGGTGTCGGCATGAGGAAATCCCCTGTCACAGAGAAGGCATCGCGCCCGGCCGAACTCGACCTTGAGATGACGATCGCTCGCTTCAAGCGCGTCCTGCCCGGCTGGTGGTATTCGCTGGGCGAATGCGAGAAGTCCTGCGATGCATCCTGCGCTCCGACGCGAGAGAGCGAGGACCTTGCGCTGATACCGTATGACGAGCGGTTCAATTCCGGGTTCCACTGCGACTTGCCGCAACCGTCGACGCTGGCCGAAGCGTTGGACGTCGTGCGCGAGGAAGCTCTTTCCGCCCGATTTATCGCACAGCGGCGCGCGTCGATAGCTAACGGCGCGCGCAGGGTGTCACCCAAGAAAAGGTTCAAGCTGTGACCCGCCGCGCCCGTCCCACGCCCGCCGACATCACCGCGTCCCTGACGGCGGTGAAGCTGCTGATCAAAGGCATGAACGGGGCGATGCCCACCTTGCAGGCGGAGATGCGCCGGGACGCCTGCGAACGGATTGACGACGTGATTACGGATTTGGGGAGCATGTTGCGGTGACGGACACGAATGATCGCTGGTGCATCCTTCGCATGTCGGGCATGTCGACCATCCCGGTCGCAACGGCACTGACGGACGCGGGCTTTGCCGTCTGGACGCCCACGGTCACTGAGGAATGTCGGGTCGGCAAGTCGCGCGAACGCCGCGAGCGTAGCATATCCCTGACGCCCGGCATTGTGTTCGCAAAGGACGACAGGCTTCACGACCTGGCGGTGATGGCCCGTTCCCCGTCCCTGACGTTTCAGCGCTGGAACCCGGAGACGAAGCGCATGGAGCGCAAGGGTTGCCCGCCCTTTGCAGTATTCCGGTATCAGGGGCAGTTTCCCCGTATCCATGATCGCCATCTTGATCCGCTGCGGCAGGCTGAGCAAAGAGCGAGGCCCAAGGACAAGGCGGTCGTGTTTAGTGAGGGTGATCAGGTGCGCTTGGCGTTGTCCGCGTTCGGCGGGCTGTCCTGCGTGGTCGATAAGGTCCAGGGCCGCTATGCCGTCCTCCGCCTGCATGGAGTGCTGGGCGAGATGAAGATCAAGGTTGAGATGGCAGACATCCTGCCTGCGAAAACGACGGCTTGACGACGAGTCGCCAGATGGACTATCACATCCGGACGCCCTCGGAGGCGGTGGCTAGCGATCTGTCAGTAGTGTTGGACACACGGGATCGCGAAACCCTTCCTCCCTCATCACGGGGCACCCACCGTCGAGCATGTGCTTCGCGTGGGAAGGAGAAAAATACCCAAATTTCCTGTTCCCGCTCTGGTTGGTTTGTCCCCATGTGCACATGGTTCCAGCTATCGGGCTTGCCCAAGGCCAGCGGCTAATCCATCGCTACGGCGGATGGTAGCGCAGACATGCTTTGAGTGTCCGGGCTGGTGACGGGGATAATCTGGGTTCATGGCGTTAGCACGGTCGTCGTAATTGGAACCACCGGCACCCTGGCTTGTTGCCGTCCAAGCAACTCAAGCCGGAGGATGGCAGATGGCTGATAATGACCCCAAGACCGTATACATCGAACGTCGCAGCGGCGGTGGCCTGATGGCGATAGTCGCTTTAGTGGCGCTGATCGTCATCGCGGCACTCGCCTACACCTATATCGAAAGCAACAATAACAAGAACGATGCGATCTCGACTGCTGCGGGCAAGGTCGGAGACGCCGCGCAGGATGTAGGTCAATCTGCAAAGGATGCTACCGATCAATAATCTTGTTCCACCCTCACAGGTGGAAGCCGCTGGGGTCGGTGATCCCTATCCCGGAGATGGGCTCCAGCGGCAGCATTAGGGAGGCGACATGCCCAGCCGACCTCCCGCCCTTAAAGCTAAGCCTCGCCGCAAAGCATGGGCGACCACACGCAAGAGCAGGCAGGCGCGCGGCTATGGCCGCGAGCATGAACTGATGCGGAAGATTGTGCTGCACGAGGAACCGCTGTGCCGCATGTGCCTGGAGCAGGGACGCGCAACCCCCGCGACCATCGCGGACCATATCATCCCGCTCAGCGAGGGCGGAACCAGCGACAGGTCGAACTATCAAGGGCTCGATGCCGAATGCCATCGCATCAAGACCGCGACCGAAGCCGCGAGAGCGAAGCGGGCACGATGATCCTGTCCGAGGGGGAGGGCGGGGCGAAAGTCGGCCCCCTTCCGTGTCAGGACCGCGCATGGACCTCTTTTTTCACGCGCCCAGATAAAACTTTCCGGGTCGTATTAAATTTCAGCGGAGATTGAGATGAAGCGAGGGCCGAAGGCCGAAGCGCCATCGGCAAAGGCCGCGCGGGGAACCCTCCGGCCGTTTCGCGATGGCCT
>Ga0182735_1000511_pt1 | contig 31261 bp, 30 predicted proteins | sample eDN5th30CKraftMG_FD_128524 | JGI IMG/M metagenome (GOLD analysis project Ga0182735, IMG submission 128524) | Enriched Miracle-Growth compost microbial communities from Emeryville, California, USA - eDNA 5th pass 30_C Kraft MG (version 2) (version 2) ...
ATTTCGCGCAGGCCTTGCGTGAGCGCGTCGCCGACCACGGCCTGGTGGGCGAGACGCGCTCCGTCGGGCTCATGGGGGCGATCGAGATCGTCAAGGACAAGGCGACGAGGGAGCGTTTCGAGGGCGATGGGCGCGCGGCCGTGGTGGTGCGTGACCATGCCATCGCCAACGGCATGATGATGCGCGCCACCGGCGACACCATGATCCTGTCGCCGCCGCTGATCTGGACGCGCGAGACGATCGACCTTGCCTGCGAGCGCATCGTCCGCGCGCTCGACCTTGCCGAGGCCGACCTGCGGCGTGCCTGACGCTTCTACAGGTAGCGGAACCAAATCCGCGTCCATATATTGTTATGGCGGGCTACGTCGCCCGCCATTTTGAGAGTGCACATCCATGAGAGCACCCCCTAAGAGAGCCGCGGCGCTGCGGGCCGCGAGGACGGCCAACGCGTTCATGCTTTCGCCGATGGTGGCGATGATGCGGCTGCCGATCCTGGCGGAGGAAGCGAGCCGGCAGACGCCCTGGCGCGGCGAGACCGGCCGGGCGGTCGCCGAAAAAATGCTTGCGGCGGCCGATGGCGTCTTTTCCGCGCAGATGTCGATGGCAGGCTCGATGGCCGCGTTCTGGCCGGAAGTGATGTCGGGGCGCATGCCCTCGATGCTGAACGGCGTTGCCTTCGAGCGCTCGGTCGAGGCCGCGTTGCGGCCGGCGCGCCGCGCCGTGCAGGCCAATTACCGCCGGCTTTCAAGGCGGCCCTGAACGCAAAAACCGCGTCCCTGCAGGGAACGCGGCTTTGCCAGATACGCATGGCGTTTCGCGACCGAACGCTTGCGAAACTTAACTGCTCCGGTACGCAGTACCTGATCCGGAGCGCTGGGCGGATGCGCTGTCCGCCTCGCGTTCCGTTCTACAGGCACATCGTTACCGCGTGGTTAGCGAGAGTTTAATCAAACCTAAATTTGTAATCTTTTTCGCCGGTTGGCCGCGAATTCCTTCAGGCGGAGCGGCCACGCAGGAAATTGATGATGCCGGAGAAATCGACGCCGCCGTTACCCTGCGCGTTGAACAGCGCGTAAAGCTGGGCAGCCTCGGCGCCCATCGGCGTCACCGCGCCGGCGCCTTGCGCGGCTTCCTGCGAAAGCTTCAGATCCTTCAGCATCAGGGCGGCGGCGAAACCCGGCTTGTAGTCCTTGTTGGCCGGCGAATTCGGCACCGGCCCGGGGACCGGGCAATAGGAGGTCAGCGACCAGCACTGGCCCGACGAGGTCGAGGCCACGTCGAACAGCGCCTGGTGCGACAGGCCGAGCTTTTCGGCCAGCACGAAGGCTTCGGCGACGCCGATCATGGAAATGCCGAGGATCATGTTGTTGCAGATCTTGGCGGCCTGGCCGGCGCCGTCGCCGCCGCAATGGACGATGCGGCCGGCCATCGGCTTGAGAATGGGTTCGGCCCGCGCGAAAGCTTCGTCCGCGCCGCCGGCCATGAAGGTGAGCGTGCCGGCTGTCGCTCCGCCGGTGCCGCCGGAAACCGGAGCGTCGATCGACTGGAGCCCGTGCTTCTGTGCCAGCGCGTGCGCCTTTTTCGCCGAATCGACGTCGATGGTCGAGCAGTCGATGAACAGCGCGCCGGCCTTGGCCTTGGGCGCGATGTCGCCATAGACGGAAAGCACATGCTTGCCGGCGGGCAGCATGGTGATGACCACATCGGCATCCTTCAGCGCCGCGACGGCGCTCGCCATGACGGTGACGCCATGGTCGCGCGCCACCGCGAGGCTTTCCGCCACCAGATCGAAGCCCTGCACGGTGTGCCCGGCCTTGATGAGGTTGGCGGCCATGGGATTGCCCATGTTGCCGAGGCCGATGAAGGCGATGGTGGTCATGATGAACTCCTCCTCGAATGGGAATAGGGGAGTAAGGGAATAGGGGATCAGGTGGGAGCATCGGGTCTCGGCTCTCCACCCCTCGATCCCGTATTCCCTTACTGCCTTCCAATCATGTGGCGCGCCACGATCAGGCGCATGATCTCGTTGGTGCCTTCGAGGATCTGGTGGACGCGCAGGTCGCGCACCAGTTTCTCGACACCGTAATCGTGCAGGTAGCCGTAGCCGCCGAACAGTTGCAGCGCGTCGTTGGCGACGCGGAAGCCGGTGTCGGTGACGAAGCGCTTGGCCATAGCCGACCATTTCGAGGCGTCGGTCGCCTTGCGGTCGAGCTTCGAGGCGGCGGCGTAGAGGAACACGCGGGACGCCTGCAACTCGGTTTCCATGTCGGCCAGCCGGAACTGCAGGGCCTGGAACTGGTCGATGGTCTTGCCGAAGGCCTTGCGCTCGGAGGTATAGGTCAGCGCCTTGTCGAGCGCCGACTGCGCGCCGCCCAGCGAGCAGGCGGCGATGTTGAGCCGGCCGCCGTCGAGGCCCGCCATGGCGATGGAAAAGCCGGCGCCTTCGCTGGAAAGCAGGTTTTCGGCCGGAACCCGGCAATCCTCGAAGATGACCTGGCGGGTGGACTGCATGTGCCAGCCCATCTTGTGTTCCTGCGCGCCGAAGGAAAGTCCCGGCGCATCCTTCGGCACGACGAGCGTGGAAATGCCCTTGGGGCCGTCCGCGCCGGTACGCGCCATGACCACATACAGGTCGCTGTCGCCGGCGCCGGAAATGAACTGCTTGGCGCCGTTCAGTACATAATGGTCGCCGTCCTTCACCGCGCGCGTCTTCAGCGCCGCCGCGTCGGAACCGGAGCCGGGCTCGGTCAGGCAGTAGCTCGCCAGCCATTCCATCGACGTCAGCTTCGGCAGGAAGCGCTGGCGCTGCTCCTCGCTGCCGTAGCGGTCGATCATCGAGGCGGCCATGTTGTGGATCGAGATGAAGGAGGAAAAGGCCGGGCAGGCGTGGGAAAGCGCCTCGAAGACAAGCACCGCGTCGAGCCGGCCCAACGCCGAGCCGCCGACATCGTCGCGAACGTAGATGCCGCCCAGGCCGAGCGGCCCCGTTTCGCGGATCACGTCGGCGGGGAAATGATGATCGCGGTCCCAGGCGAGCGCGTTCGGCTCCACGCGGTCGGCCGCGAAGGCCTGCGCCATTTCCTGGATGGCACGCTGGTCGTCGTTCAATTCGAATTGAGCGGCGGCCGCATCGACTATGGCGTCCATGACGTCCTCGCTGACGGTTTCAGCCTGTTGCCGGGCCGAAGGTTTGGCTATGCGTGGCCGGTAATTTAGACCAATGAGGCCGCCGCGCAACCCCGTCGAAGGGGCAAGGCGCGGCCATGCGGGAGCAAGGCGATGGCCAGGGCGATCATGCTGCAAGGCACGGGATCGGATGTCGGCAAGACGGTGCTGGTCGCGGGCCTCTGCCGTGTGGCGAGGAACCGCGGCCTGAAGGTGCGGCCGTTCAAGCCGCAGAACATGTCGAACAACGCCGCCGTCGCCGAAATCCCCGGCGCGCCGGGAGAGGGCGGCGAGATCGGCCGCGGAACGTGGCTGCAGGCGCTCGCTTGCGGGGCGACGCCGAGCATCCACATGAACCCCGTGCTGTTGAAGCCGCAGACCGACATCGGCTCGCAGATCATCGTGCAGGGCAGGGTGTTCGGGCAGGCCGAGGCGCGTGACTACCAGCAACTGCGCGCCGGCCTGCTCGATGCGGTGCTGGATTCGTGGGCCAAGGTGCAGGAAGGCGCCGACCTGGTGGTGGTCGAGGGCGCCGGCTCGCCAGCCGAGATCAACCTGCGCGACCGCGACATCGCCAATATGGGCTTCGCCACGCGCGCCGGCGTGCCGGTGGTGCTGGTCGGCGATATCGACCGGGGCGGGGTGATCGCCTCGCTGGCGGGCACGCACCTGATCCTGCCGGAAGAAGACCGGCGCATGATCGTCGGCTATCTCGTCAACAAGTTTCGCGGCGACGTCTCGCTGTTCGATGACGGGCTCGCGGCGGTGGAACGCTTCACCGGTTGGCCCTGCTTCGGCGTGGTGCCGTGGCTGAAGGCGGCGGCGAGGCTGCCCTCGGAGGACGCAGTGGTGCTGGAACGGCTGGCCGACGGGCAAAAGCGCCAGCTCAAGGTCGCGGTGCCGATGCTGTCGCGCATCGCCAATTTCGACGACCTCGATCCACTCAAGGCCGAGCCGCAGGTCGAGGTGGTGTTCGTGCCGCCAGGTCGGCCGTTGCCGCAAGATGCCGGGCTGGTGGTGATTCCCGGCTCAAAATCGACCATCGGCGACCTTGCCCAGTTTCGCGAGCAGGGTTGGGACCGCGACCTTGCCGCCCATGTGCGGCGCGGCGGCCATGTCGTGGGCATCTGCGGCGGCTTCCAGATGCTGGGGCGTGTGGTGCGCGATCCGCACGGGATCGAGGGTGGCGTGACCGAAGCGCAGGGGCTTGGCCTGCTCGACGTGGAAACGGTGATGGAGCCGGAAAAGACGGTGCGCAACGTGTCCGCCCGCTCGGTCCGCTTCGGCGTCGGCCTGGAGGGCTACGAAATCCATCTCGGCCGCACCACCGGGCCGGATATGAGGCGGGCGGTGGCGGTGATCGAAGGGATCGATGACGGGGCCGTTTCGGCCGACGGCAAGGTGTCCGGCACCTATCTGCACGGGCTGTTTTCAGCCGACGCCTTTCGTGCAAGATTCCTGGAAAGCCTTGGCGTCAGCGGTGGCGGCGTCGATTATCGCGCCGAGGTCGAGCAGGCCATGGACGAGATCGCTGGCGAGCTTGAAACCCATCTCGACTGCGACGCGCTGCTGGCGCTGGCGCGCTAGGGGGAGCCCGCGTTGGCGAGCGCCACGAATTCCTCGACGCCCAGCGTCTCGGCCCGCCGTGTCGGGTCGATGCCGACCTTGTTCAGCAACGCCTCGCCGCCAAGGCTCTTGATGCTCTGGCGCAGCATCTTGCGGCGCTGGCCGAAGGCGGCTTCGGTCACGTGCGCCAGCCGGTTCACGTCGGCAGGAAGCGGTGCGGCGCGCGGCACCAGATGCACCACCGAGGAGGTTACCTTCGGCGGCGGCGTGAACGCCTGCGGCGGCACGTCGAAGGCGATCGTGGCTTCGGTGCGCCAGCCGGCCAGCACGCCGAGCCGGCCATAGGCGCTGCTGCCGGGTTTCGCCACGATGCGCTCGGCCACCTCGCGCTGGAACATCAGCGTCATCGAGGCATAGAAAGGCGGCCATTGCCCGACGGTGAGCCAGCGCACCAGCAGTTCGGTGCCGACATTGTAGGGCAGGTTGGCGACGATCTTCGTCGTCTCGCCGGGGGCGAGGGCGGCAAAGTCGGCCTTCAGGGCGTCGCCTGAAATCACCTCGAGCCGGCCCGGATAGTGTTCCGAAATCTCCGCCAGCGCCGCAAGGCAGCGCTCGTCGCGCTCGATGGCGACGACGCGGCGGGCGCCGTTGAACAGCAGCGCGCGGGTGAGGCCGCCGGGGCCGGGGCCGACCTCGATCACGGTGGCCTGCGACAGGTCGCCCGCGCTGCGCGCGATCTTGCCGGTCAGGTTGAGGTCGAGCAGAAAGTTCTGGCCGAGCGCCTTCCTGGCCTGGAGGCCGTGGCGTTCGATGACTTCGCGCAGCGGCGGCAGGCCGTCGATGCTCACGCCGCGCTCGCCCGGTTGTCCGCCAGTTGGCGGGCGAGTTTCAGGGCTGAAATCAGGCTGTCGGGCCTGGCGATCCCCTTGCCGGCGATGCCGAAGGCGGTGCCGTGGTCGGGCGAGGTGCGGATGAAGGGAAGGCCCAGCGTCGCATTGACCCCCTCGTCGAAGGCGAGCGTCTTGGCCGGAATCAGCGCCTGGTCGTGGTACATGCACAGAGCGACGTCGTAGCCGGCGCGGGCGCGCGGATGGAACATGGTGTCGGCCGGCAGCGGCCCGAAGGCATCGATGCCTTCCGCGCGCAGCGCCTCGACCGCCGGGCGCACGATGGCCTCGTCCTCCTTGCCCATCGCACCGCCTTCGCCGGCGTGCGGATTGAGGCCGGAGACGGCCAGCCGCGGCTTTTCCAGCCCGAAGCGGTCCTTCAGGTCCCTGGCGGTGATGCGCCCGGTCGCGACGATCAGCTCGCTGGTCAGGACCGATGGCACTTCGGCGAGCGGGATATGAATGGTAACCGGCACCGTGCGCAGGTCCGGCCCCGCCAGGAGCATTACCGGCATCGCCTTCACCCCTGTGCGGCGAAAGGCCAGATGCGCCAGGTATTCGGTGTGGCCGGGAAAGCGGAAGCCGGCGTCGTAAAGCGGCTTCTTGGCGATGGGGCAGGTGACGACGGCGGCGGCCTTGCCGGAAAAGCAGTCTTCCACGGCGTGGTCGATGGCCTCGACGATGCCGGCCGCGTTGGCCTTGTCCGGTTCGCCGGGCGTGTCGGTGAAGCGGGCGGCGAGCGGCACGACCGGCAGCGCCCGTCCGAACACGGCGGGCGCATCGGCCGGCGTCGTCTGTTCGATCTCGACCTCGGCGCCGACCAGCCGCGCCCGCGCGGCAACCACGGCTGGATCGGCCAGCAGGTAGAAGGCCGGGACGCCGTCACGCTTTCGGTTCTGCCATGCGGCGATCGCGGTTTCGGGGCCGACGCCGGAAGGATCGCCGACGCTCAGCGCCAGCGGAACCGGAGTAGGGGCAGCGGCCATGATGCTTGCTTCAGCGCTTGACGATGCGGGCCTTGGCCTTCAATTCGCCAAGATACTTGGCGCTGAGCGCGTCCACCTTGTCGTCGCCGCCTTTGCCGCCGTCGGTGTCGAACATCAACTGCGCCACCTTGTCGTCGGAAACCTGGCGCGAAGAGCAGATGCCGATGAACTCCACGCCGCGCTCGGTTTCGCGCACGCTGGTCGCACCGCCGACCTTGGTGCTCTTGATCTGCTCGGCCCATTCGGACGGCAGTTGCGGCGCGAGCACGCGGCCGAGGTCACGGACGGTGACGTCGAGCAGGCCCTTGGCGAACTGGCGGGTGCTGTCGCAGCCGTTGAAGCGGCTGCGCAGGGCTTCGGCCTCGCGCTTGCGCTTGGCCATCGAGGACCGGCGCTCGGCGGCGGGGACGACGAAAATGACCTGCTGGAGCATGTATTCGGTGGCGCTGGGCTTGCTGCCGCCCTTTTCCAGCATGCGCCGGACCATCTCCTGCTCGCTGGTGCCGCCCGAGCCCTGCTCGGCGCGCTGGCGGGCGCCCAAGGCCTGGTTCCAGGCCATCTGCGAGCGGATGAAGGCCTTGAAATGCTCCTTCGTCACGCCCGACTGGGCCATGATGCCGTCGAGCTGCTTGAGCTGCATCTTGTTCGAGGAGGCAAAGCGCGCATAGGCCTCGTCGACCTGGGCATCGCTGATGCGGATGCCGAGGCGCTTCGCCTCGGCGAGCCGCAGCGTTTGCTCGATCATCTCGTTGGCGGCGTCGCCCTTCTTGCGCTGCAGGCGCAGGAAGGCGGCGCGATGCTTGATGTCCCCCGTCGTGATCGGCACATCGTTGACGATATACTTGATCGTATCGGCGAAAGCAGGCGGCGCCATAGTGGCAACAAGGACCGGCGTTGCCATGACCAAAAATGCCAATCCTGCCGAAAACAGGTATTTCCTCATCGAAAGCGTCCAATTCCACCAGTAACGGGTCTTTTCAAAACGGATGACCCTTGCCAGCCCTATGAGGCAAAACCGTGTCGCCGCGCTGCGGCATCACTGATCGATAACGTTGTCCTTCGCCCCGCCGAAGTCACCGAGGGTACGGAATGAAATATTGAATCCGATGTTCTGCGATCTTTCCGCAGTGCGGCTGGAACGTGTTTCGGAAAACGTCATCAGATAGGTAAAGCACTCGTCGGCATAGGAAAAGCCGATGCCCTTGCGGGCCATGAAGCTGTTTTCAATATCGTAGGTGCCCGACCCGAACAGCCGCCAATGCTCGCTGAGGCGCGTGCTGGCGCCGAGCGATACCTCGTGGCGATCCTTGTCGAAGCCGTAAGGCTCCTGCTTCTGGATGAAGGTGTAGCTGGAGGTGAGCGTCACCGGCGTGCTGGCATAGGCGGCCTTGACCTCGGCGCGCCGGGCCTCGAAGCTCTTCTCGTCGAAGCGGCCGCTGACGGAGGCCGAGAAGCCGTTGGGGCTGGCAAAGCCGGCGAGCGCGACGAAATCGGACGTATTGGTTTCGAGGCCGGAATAGGCGCCTGCATTGACCAAGTCGGGAGCGGCAAAGGAATTTTCCCCCGCTACCTGGTAGGACTGGCCGAAGATGGCGTTGGTCGTCCAGCCGTTTTCGTAGCTGCCCGAATAACGCAGGCCGACATTGACGCGGGTGCCGCCTTCGATGCGGTCGTAGCCCGAGAACTTGTCGCGGTCGAACAGCGTCGTGGCGTCGAAGACGAAGCTTTGCGCGTCCTCGTTGGGAATGCCGAGGCCGCCGACATAGCGCTCGTTGGGGCGCACGAAGGTCTGCACCACCGGCTCGAGGATGTGGCTGGAGCCGGCCATGGAGAACAGGATCGGATAGCGCAATTCCAGCCCGGCGGTCGCCATGAAGCGGGCAAAGGAGGAGCGATCGTCGGCGGTGACGCCGGGATGAAGCGACTGGATGGCCGGGTTGCCGGCCATGTCGTTGATCGCGGCGAGCGAATCGGCCGACGCGTTGACGTAGTTGGCGTCGGCCTGGAAGGCGAGCAGCGGCGTGATCACCAGGCCGCCATCGGTGATGAAGGTCCGCTTCCATTCGGCTTCGCCGGTCAGCCGACCGGATTCGCCTTCGATGCCGGGCACGCGCTGGACCGGCGTGTTGACATCGTACGGTTCGTTGAACGCCCGGTCGAGGTCGTTGCGGTGGATCACCCGCGAATTGAGGTTGAAGCTCAATTGCCCGCCGGCCAGCGGCGTATCGGGGATATAGGCGTAGTCGAGGCTGGGCAGGACCCAGGGCTGTTCCTTGGCGCGCGCCTTGGGGTCGCTGTTGAAGGCGTCTTCCTGCACCTCGAAATGCATGGCGCGCAGGTCGAAATAGTTACGGTCGTTGAGACCGGTAAGGTAGACTTCGGAGCGGTGCACCTTCTGGTCGTAGCCGTCGATGCTGTAGGTGTGGGCGAAGTTCTTGTCGCTCTGGACGAGAATGTCCCAGCCGAAGTTCCAGCGCGAATTGATCGCGAACTGGCCCTTGGTGCCCATCATGCCGCGGGTCTTGTTGGCGTCGCCCGCAAAGCCCCTGTCGACGGTGTCGCGGTCGAACGCGCCCGGATCGGCCTGGCGCATGCCGGCGACCTTCAGGCTGTACTCGCCATTGTCGAAGCGCTGGCGCCATTCCGCCTCGCCGAGGAAGCCCTGCCGGGAGAAGTAGGTGCCCTTGGCGGTCAGGTCATAGGTCGGGGCCAGCGCCAGGTAGTAGGGGATCGAGACGCCGACGCCGAGCTTGTTGTTGTAGCTGATGCCCGGCATCAGGAAGCCGCTCTTGCGCTTCACCGTCGGGTCCGCGATCTCGAAGGCGGGCAGGTAGGCGATCGGGAAGCCGAAGAACTCGAAATTCGATTCCTCGAAACGGATCGTCTTCCGCTCGCCGTTCCAGATCACCTTGCGCGCCTTGATGCGCCAGATCGGCGCCGTGTCCGGCTTGTCCTCGCAGGGTGCGCACGCGGTGTAGACGCCGTTGTGGAAAGTGGTCAGCACGCCGCCCATGCGCTCGGCGCTTTCGGCGGCCATGTAGGTTTTGTCCACCGTTTCGACGCGCAGCGCGTTGACGAAGCCGTTGCCGAAGTCGTCGGTGATGTCCGCATGGTCGGAATAGACCTTGGTGCCGTCGCTGTTGACGAGCTGGACGTTGCCGCTGGCCACAAGGCGCTTGGTCTTGCGGTCGTAGGTGACGCGCTGGGCGACGAGGCGGTTGCCGTCATAGTCGATCTGGACGCCGCCGACGGCCGTCACGGTCTGCCGGTCGTTGTCATAGACCAGCGTGTCGGCCTCGAGCAGCATCTGCGCGTTGGGATTGACCTTGGTCGCCGCCAGTTCGGCGAGGTCCTGCGCCTGGGCCGGCAGCATCGGAAAGGCGCACGAAAACAGGCACGCCAAGGCCGTCGCCCCGTAAAGGCGCGCCAAACGCGCTGTCCTACGGCTACGCAAAACATCCCCTTCCACTAGCCGTCTTCCTTGTACAGCAGGAACGTCACCCCAAAAAACATTGCCACGACGACAGGAAACCAGGCGGCCACGACAGTCGGCACGAATCCGGCAATTCCAAATGCCTTGACGAGAACCGTCACGACATAAAGCAGAAAGCCCGCGACGATGCCACCTAAAATCATTATCGCCGACTGCCCCATCCTGGCGAAGCGCATCGAAACCGTGGCTGCGATCAGCGTCATGGCGACGAGCAGGAAAGGAAGCGCCATCAGCGAATCGAATTGCATGGCGAAGGCATTTGCCCTGAGCCCGAACGAGCGGGCAACGTCTATCTTCTGCGGCAATTCGTAGAAGGGGATCGTTTCCGGCATCGCCAGCCGTTCCTGCACGAATTCCGGCTTGAGATTGGTGTCGACGCGGTCGCTGTCCCTGGTTTCGACAGCTTGTCCCTCGCGGAAGATGCGGACATCGCGCAGTTCCCAGTAGCCGTCGCGCAGGTAGACATGTTTGGCGTCCTTGCGCTCGACGATATCGCCCTGCGGATCGAGGACGAAGAACGAGGCGTCGGCCATTTCGAGGCCCTGGTTCAGCACCGCGTGCGCGCCGATGATGGTGTCGCTGGAAGCCGTCTTCTGGCGGAGCCATGGCGCCGCATTGGCCGAAATGGCGTTGGACTTGCCGGAGCGCAGCGCGCTTTCCATCTGGTCGGAGAGGGAGAAGCCGTAGGCTGCGATCGGATTGAGCACGGCGACCGACAGGACGCCGAACAACAGCGCTCCGATGCAGGCCGGCAGCAGGAACTGCCACGCCGATATGCCGGCCGAGCGGGCGATGACCAGCTCGTATTTGCGGTTCAGGGAAACCAGCATCGCCATGGCGGCGAACAGGCCGATGAAGGGCACGGTCTGGAGCATGATCATCGGTATGCGCATCGCCGAGATCGTCAGCACCGTGAGATAGGTGAAGCCCGGCAGCCGCGCCGTGCGGCTGGTCAGTTCGGTGAAGTCGATCAGGAACACCAGCGCGAAGATGCCGAGGAAGAACCACAGCGTGATCGTGGCGTAGCGGAAAAAGAAATAGCGGCCCAGCGTCCAGCCCATCACGCGGCTCCCTGCGTGCGCGGGGCCAGCCGGTGGAGCAGGCGGCGGCCGAGCGCCATGCCGGCGTCGATCCAGTTCATCGGCAGTTCCATCGTCTTCTGGGCGCGGATGAACAGGATGGCGACCACGGACGCCAGGATCGGGACCGCGAACATGAAGTAGCCGAAGACGGGGGTGCCCTTGGATTCGCCCTCGGCGAAGAAGGCCAGCCAGCGGACGAACAGGCAGATGGTGATCGCTGTGATCAGGGGATGGACGCGCGCTTCCCGGTGCGACTTGGGATCGCCGGCGACGGCGAGCGCAATCAGCGCGAAGGCGATGGGGAACAGCCAGTCGGAGAAGCGCTTGTTGAGCTCGGTCTGGTAGAGATTGGGCGACTGCTTGTAGATCGGGTCGTTGGCGTCGGGATCGAGGAGGTACTGGGTCGTCTGGTCCTTGGGCAGGAGCTTGGCCTGGCCGGCGTCCGAGGCAAAGGCGGACAGGTCGAACACATAGGAGGTGAAGCGCACGACCGACACGTCGCCCGAGGGCACCTTGCGCTGCACGACGCCGTCATTCATCAGGAGCACCTGCTTGCCGTCGCGCTCCAGGATCGCGCCGGTCTTGGCGTAGTAGATCAAGTCGACCCCTTCATTGCGCGAATCGGCCACGAAGACGCCGCCCAGCCGGTTGTCGGAAAAGCGCTCGCCGACCTGGACGAACAGGCCGTCCTCGATCTTGCGGAACGTTCCCTCCTGGATGATCAGCGACAGGAAGTCGGCGCGCGCGGACGCCACCAGCTCGCGATTCTTCTGGCGGGCATAGGGGTCGATGCCGTTGTGGACGACGAAGCAGAAGATGCTTGCCCCCAGCGCCAGAAGCAGGATCGGCCGCACCACGGTCATGCGCGAAGCGCCGGCGGCGCTGATGACCACCAGTTCGGAATCGGCGTTCATCGTGCTCAGCGTCTGGGCGACGGCGACCACCAGCGCGAACGGCACGACGATCGGGATGATCTGCGGAATGATGAGGGAGGCGACCTTGAAGAAGGTGAGGGCGGACTGGCCGCTGTCGGTGACCAGGTCGATGCGCGCCAGGACCTGCGTGGTCCATACGATCGTCAGCGTCCACAGGAGCGTGCCCATGAAAAGCGCGAAAGCGCGCCGCATGATGTAGCGTTCGACGACCTTCATTCAGACTGGTTCTCGGCTGCTTTCGACCGGCATCATGCCCGTGGATAAAATATCTGCCCCACGAGGCACACACAACAGGGTTGCTCATGTTTCGGTTGTCCACGCCTGCCCCGGCCCGTCCAATTGTCGGGAAGAGTGGATAAGAAACCGCAAAGGCGAATGGTAAACGGATCGTTACGGCAAAAACCGGGGGCCGGCGACAGGTGCGAGCGGCCCTGCGACAAAGAAGCGCCGATGGCCGATTTGCCGCGCGAGGGTTGCTAAAAGGCGCAAAACGACGAAATGTTGCGCGTCATTTCGCCATTCTCGAAAGCCAGCCTCATGTCTTCCCGTCCGACCATCGCCTTCGCCAAATTCGCCGCTCCGGCGAAAGGCGCCGTCTTCATCCTGCTTGGCGAGGACGGCGAGACGGGCGAGGTGGCGGCTGCAGCCGACCCGGCGGGCGTGCTTCGCCGGGCTGCACCGGCAGCCGGATTTTCGGGAAAACTGGGCGGCATTGTGGAAGTTCTCGCTCCCGAAGGGGTTGCCTGCGACCGGTTGGTCGGCGTGGGAACCGGCAAGACGGCTGCGCTCGATGAATATGCGTGGCTGAGGCTCGGCGGCGCCATTGCCGCCTCGCTGCGCAAGGCCACGGAGGCGACGGTGGTGCTCGACGCGCCGGGCCTTTCCATCGGCCCCGCGCAGGCGGCGGACCTGGCAGCAGGCCTTCTTTTGCGCAGCTACCGCTTCGACAAATACAAGAAAGCCCGCAAGGACGACGATTCCGCCGAGGAGGCGAAGAAGCCGGCCAAGGTGACCATCCAGTGTGCCGATCCGGCCAAGGCGCGCAAGGCCTTTGCCGAGGCAGCGGCGGTGGCCGATGGCGTGTTCCTGGCCCGCGACCTCGTCAACGAACCGGCCAACATGCTTGGCCCGGTGGAGTTCGCCGAGCGCGCCAGGGAACTTGAGGCGCTGGGCGTCAAGGTCGAGATACTGGCCGAAAAGGAGATGCGCAAGCTCGGCATGGGGCTGCTGCTCGGCGTCGCCCAGGGTTCTCCGCGCGGCGCGCGGCTCGCCGTCATGCATTGGAACGGCGGCAGGACCGGGGACAAGCCGATCGCTTTCGTCGGCAAGGGGGTGACCTTCGATACGGGCGGCAATTCGATCAAGTCGGCCGCCGGCATGGAGGACATGAAGGGCGACATGGGCGGGGCCGCCGCGGTGACCGGGCTGATGCACGCGCTCGCCGCCCGCAAGGCCAAGGTCAATGCCGTCGGCGTCATCGGGCTTGTGGAAAACGCCGTCGACGGCCATGCCCAGCGCCCCGGCGATATCGTCACCTCGATGTCGGGCCAGACCGTCGAGGTGATGAACACCGACGCGGAAGGCCGCCTCGTGCTGGCCGATGCGCTGTGGTACTGCAACGAGCGGTTCGGGCCGAAATTCATGGTCAACCTGGCGACTTTGACCGGTGCGGTGATGGTGGCGCTCGGCGCGTACCATGCCGGGCTTTTCTCCAATGACGACGAACTGGCCGGGCAACTGGTCGAGGCCGGGCTCTCGACGCAGGAGCGCGTGTGGCGCCTGCCGATGGGCCCGGACTACGACAAGCTGATCGATTCGAAGAACGCCGACATGAAGAATGTCGGCGGCCGCCAGGGCGGCGCCATCACCGCCGCGCAATTCCTGAAGCGTTTCGTCAAGGAGACGCCGTGGGCGCATCTCGACATTGCCGGGACCGCGATCGCCGCGCCGGCCACCGAGATCAACCAGTCCTGGGCTTCGGGCTTCGGCGTGCGCTTGCTCGACCGCCTGGTCCGCGATCATTACGAGCGCTGAATTGGCCGAGGTCCTGTTCTACCACCTGACGGAATCGACGCTGGAAGAGGCGCTGCCCGGCCTTCTGGAGCGCAGCGTCGGGCGCGGCTGGCGCGCCGTGGTGCAGACCGGAAGCGAGGAACGGCGCGATGCGCTCGACCAGCACCTGTGGATATTTCGCGACGATTCCTTCCTCGCCCACGGCACCGACCGCGAGCCATACGCCACCGAACAGCCGGTGCTGCTGACGACGGGCGAGACCAACGCCAACGGGGCCGACATCCGCTTCCTGGTCGATGGCGCGGTGCCGCCGGACCTTACCGGCTACGAACGGGCGGTGTTCCTGTTCGACGGCCACGATGCCGAACAACTGCAGGCGGCGCGCGAGCACTGGAAGGCGATGAAGGCGTCGGGCCATGACGTCACCTACTGGCAGCAGGGCGCCGACCGGCGCTGGGAGCGCAAGGCGTGAACTACCGCCACGCCTATCATGCCGGCAATTTCGCCGATGTCGTCAAGCATGCGGTGCTGGCGCGGCTGATCGAGTATCTGAAGCTGAAGGATAAGGCCTTCCGCGTCATCGATACCCATGCCGGCATCGGCCTCTATGATCTTTCCTCGCAGGAAGCGCAGAAAACCGGCGAATGGAAAGGCGGGATCGGCAGGCTGATCGGCGCCGAACTGGAGCCGCAGGCGGCCGCACTGCTGGCGCCTTACCTTGAAGCGGTTCGCGCCGTCGGCGGCGAGGGCGCGCTGCGGAGCTATCCGGGCTCGCCGCTGATTGCCCGGCACCTGTTGCGCAAGCAGGACCGGCTTTCGGCGATCGAACTGCATCCCAAGGATGCGGCATTGCTGAAAACGCGGTTCGAGGGCGACTACCAGGCGCGGGTCATCGAACTGGACGGCTGGCTGGCGCTGGGCGCACACCTGCCGCCGAAGGAAAAGCGCGGGCTGGTGCTGGTCGATCCGCCGTTCGAGGAGGAGGGCGAGTTCGGCCGGCTGGTCAAGGGGCTGGCCCGGGCGCACCAGCGCTGGCCGGGCGGCATCTATGCGCTGTGGTACCCGATCAAGGACCGGGTGGCGGTCTCGCGGTTCAGGCGCGACCTTGCCGAATCGGGCATTGCCAAGATACTCGACATCGCCTTCGAAATCCGGCCACCGTCGTCGGTCGCCAGCCTGGACGGCAGCGGCCTGGTGGTGGTGAACCCGCCGTTCACGCTGGAAAAGGAGGTCGAGACGCTGCTGCCGGCGCTGCTTCGGCTGCTGGCGGTGGAACAACCCGCGCGCTGGACGGTTGAATGGCTGGCCGGTGAAAACGCCTGATTGCACGGCCGCTTGACCGCGGCGCGCCTAGATCGCAAACTGCACAGCCTGCTCCCAAAGAGATCACCATCATGAGTCGCTTTCTTGCTTCCGTTCTTGCCGCGCTGATCGGGATTTCGACGCCGATCGTCACCGCGCCGGCCGCGTTCGCGGCCGACCTGCCGGGCTATGTCGACTACGGCAGCGACAGCGGGGTCTGCGCACAGCCCTGGGTCCTCAACCGGATCACCAGCCGCTTCCGCTACCAGGTGCACAATGTGCCGAACCTGCCGGACGTCGCGATCGTCGACTTCCAGCGCATCCGCGAGAATCGCTATCTGCCGGCCAGCGAGCAATGGCCGATCGGTCGCCGCTACTGCGGCGCCACGGTGGCGCTGTCCGATGGCCAGAGCCGCTCGATCTGGTACCTGATCGAGGAAGGGCAGGGGTTTGCCTCGGTCGGCAACAATGTCGAATTCTGCGTCGCCGGCTTCGATCGCTGGATGGTCTATAACGGCCGCTGCCGCGTCCTGCGCTGACAAAGCGCGGCGCCATGACGTGCTGGCCACGCCGGTGGCGAATGCTGGTTTGTGGGCTGGCGCTTGGCGGCGCGCTGCTGGCCGGCTGCGCTCCGTCCGGCAGCGAAAACGACGCCAAGGATGAACCGGCCGCGACGCAGGCGGCGGGCAAGGTCCAGCCGGCGGTGCCGGGCCGGGCCGCTTCTGTCGCGCAGGGCAGCGGCTTCGATTTCTACGTCCTGTCGCTTTCGTGGTCGCCCAGCTATTGCGAGGCCGAGGGCGCCGATGCCAATCGCCAGCAATGCGGGACGGCGCGGCCTTACGCTTTCGTGGTTCACGGTCTGTGGCCGCAGTTCGAGCGCGGCTATCCACAGGACTGTGCTACCGATCAGCGAAACGTTCCCGACCGCACGCTGCGGGGTCTTTTCGACATCATGCCGTCGGCCGGGCTGATCCGCCACGAATGGAAGACGCACGGCAGTTGCAGCGGCCTTTCGCAGGGCGACTATTTCGACGTGCTGCGGGCGGCGCGCGAGAAGGTCGTGATCCCCGCGCAGTTTCGCCGACTCGACAGCTATCGCACGCTCGCCCCGGATGAAGCGGAGGCCGCTTTTCTCAAGGATAATCCGGGCTTGCCGGGCAACGGCATCGCGGTTACCTGTGACCGGCGTCTCCTGCGCGAGGTCCGCATCTGCATGACCCGGCAGCTTGCGTTCCGTAGTTGCCCCGAAATCGACCGCCGCGATTGCAAACGGCGGACGGTGGTGATGCCTCCCGTCCGTGGCGGGTAGGCTTATCCGCCTGGCGAATCGTCCGCGCCGTCATTTCCGGACCGAACCATCCCTTCGAAACAACAGGAAACCGCAATGCCCAAGCTGCTTTACTCTTCCGCCTCTCCCTACAGCGCCAAGGTGCGCATGGCTGCGGCCTATGCCGGCATCGCCATCGAGGCCGTTTCCGTCCAGACGTCGGAGCGGCCGGCCGTGCTGGTTTCGGCCAACCCCCTGGGCAAGATCCCGACGCTGCTGCTCGATGACGGGCGCAGCATTTTCGACAGCCGCGTCATCACCCAGCATCTCAATCGCGAATCGAAGAACGCGCTGTTTCCGCGCAACCCCGACAAGCGCACCAAGGCCGAGGTGCTGGAAGCGCTGGCCGACGGCATCTGCGATTGCGCGCTGTCGATGGTCTACGAGCAGCGGTTGCGGCCGGAAGGCATGGTCTTCCAGCCTTGGCTGGATGGGCAATGGACCAAGATAACGGCCGCGCTCGATCTGCTGAACGCCAACCCGCCGAAGCTGCCGAAGAAGATAACGGTCGGCCAGATCGCCTTGCGCGCCTGCCTCGGCTACCTGGCGCTGCGCTTTGCCGGAAAGTGGGAGAAGGGGCGCAGCCGGCTGGTACGCTGGGTGGCGCGCTTCGACGAAAAGTTCCCCGAACTCAAGGCCTACGCCCCGGCCTGAGCCGCAGGCAGGCGAAGGCAAGAAAAAAGGCCGGGCATCGCTGCCCGGCCTTTCATGTAGAGTGATCGGCTCGATCAGAACTTCATACCGATGCCGAAGGTGACGCGGTTGTCGCGTTCCTTGACCTTGCCGGCGACGTTGTCGAACGTCTTGGAACCGTAGTCGGTGTAGCGGTACTCGACGCGGCCGAACACGTTGTCTGTCAGCTTGATGTCGGTGCCGACGCCAGCGGTCCAACCGAACATGCCCTTGCTCTCGCTGTCGCCGGGAACGCTTACCTTCACGTTCTTGCCAGCGCCGCCGGCGGTGCCGTAGAGCAGGATTTCCGGCGTCACGGCGTAGCCGAGACGGGCGCGGATCGAGCCCTCGAAGCCCGACTTCGACTTGACGCCGCCCGACGAGCCCTTCACGCCGTTATAGCCGAGGTCGCCTTCGAGGCCGTAGACGAAGTTGTCCGACTGCCAGTTGTAGCCGGCAAAGGCGCCGCCGATGAAGCCGTCGGTCTTGATGTCCGGGCCGCCGTTGGGGATACGGGTGCGGCCGCTGAAGCCGTAGCCGAGGTTGATACCGGCATAAGGACCGGCCCAGGAGGCTACCGGCAGCTCAGCGACGGGAGCGGGCGCCGGCGGCTCTTCCGACACGACGTCAGCAGCGAACGCGGGGACGCCGGCGAAGGCGATGAGCCCAAGGGCCGCCGCGAGCGGCCGCGCAAACTTCAGATTGGCTTTCATTTATTCCTACTCCTTGAGCCAGGATACACAGGCTGGTTTGTGAGCGCCCCCACTCGTCCGGGAGGAAAAACAGTCTGGCCGCTCATCGGTTCCAAATGTCGTGTCGAAATGCGGCCGAAGCGAACCTGAAAGCAGGTCATTCCTTGGCGGCGATGTGGCAGAAATCGGGCGTTGCCCATAAGCAACAGAAATGCGCTCAATCGCTTGGAACACCAGGGTTTTGCGGCGTTTTCAGCCGCCCACTGGGAAGGCCAAAAGCGCCGCTCGAAACGCCTTTGCCACTATCTAGCCGCATTAATTGACGGTTTCTTGCGATGATGGTCGCAATTGAGGCGAATCTAGCCCTTGGTGCCGAAGAAGCGGGTTCCGACGAAGGCGCAGTCCTTGAAAATGTCGGGCTTTCGGGTCTCCACGAGGGCGGAATCGACGCCCGGCATGGCCAGGACGAAGGCGAGTATCCGCCGCGCGACCGTTTCCTGCAGTTCGATATGGCCTTCGCGGCCGATCGCGCGGACGAAGTCGCAGATCTTGTCGTAGTCAAGCGTGGCGGCAATGGCGTCGGCCGCTTCGCCTTCGCCTTCCAGCGTCGCCTCCACGCTGACGATCAGTCGCTGCGGTGCTTTCTTCTCGTGGTCGTGGACCCCGATGCTGATCGTCAGTTCGAGGTCGCGCACGATGACGGTCCGCTGGGTGATCTTCATTGTCATTCCACCACGAAGGCGACGTCGCGCTGCAGCCCCATCAGGTGCTGGCCGCCGTCCAGCGTCAGGATCGAGCCGTTGAGCGAGCGGGTGTTCCAGATGAATTCGACCGCGCCGGCGATGTCCTGGGGCGTCGGTCCGCTGCCGGTCAGCGTATGACGCCAGCTTTTCTCGAAATTCTCCGGCGTCTGGTCGCCGCTGATCAAGGTGACGCTGGGGGCGACGCCGCAGATCCGGGCCCGGCCGCGAAACTGCATGGCCTGCATGTCGATTGCGCTCTTCAGGGCCATCTTGGCGAGGCTGTAGCTGAAAAAGTCCGGATTGGGCGAATAAACCTTGCTGTCCAGCATGTGGACCAGGGTCGCCTGCGGCGTGCCGGCCCGCGCCAGTTCCCGCCCCAGCGTCATCGGCGCCACGAGATTGACGGCGAGGCTTTTCAGCATGGCGTCGACCGAGAAGTCGGCCGGATTGTCGTAGTCGAACAGCGAGGCGCTGCTGACGACCAGGTCGATGCGGCCGAGGCGCTGCACGATTTCCGGGATGAGACCGGCCGTTTGCGCCGGATCCGCAAGGTCGGCCTGAAAAATTTCGACCCGTCCACCTTCGCTCTGCAGGGCGCGCGCGAGTTGTTCGGCGTCCTCCCTGGAGGAGCGGTAGTGGATCGCGAGGTCGAAGCGCGCCGCCAGATGGGTGGCGATGGCCGCGCCCAGCCGGCGGGCGCCGCCGGTGACCAGGCAGACCGGCCTTGATTCGTCGCTTACCTTCGCCAAGCGGCACTCCTGCTTTTCTGCCCGCGCGACCTGTCAGCAGCCTGTCGCCGTTGCGGCGATGACGCTTCCTCCCCACGGCCAGGCCCTATAATGGTTCGGGGCGAGTCGTTTTTGAACGATGAAACAGCGCCCGGCAATTCTTAACTGGTAAAGAGTGTTGACGCATATACCCGAACTGTCAGGTGAAAGGCCATGAAGGCGCGCGAGAGCAGGCGCGGCACGCGCGGTTTGGCGGCGGGCGACGACCTGCCGGATACCGATATCGACGATGACGGCCCCGAGCCTGCCGAAGCGCCTTCCGGCCCGGACGTCTCCTTCACCGCCATAGACTGGACGCCGCCCGCCGGCGACGGTGGCAACAAGATCGTCGGCGCCGAAGTCATCCAGGCGCTGGTCAAGCGGCTGCCCAACGCGCCGGGCGTCTACCGCATGATGAACGCGGCCGGCGACGTGCTCTACGTCGGCAAGGCGCGCAGCCTGAAGAAGCGCGTCACCGCCTATGCGCAGGGTCGCTTCCACACCAACCGCATCGGCCGCATGGTGCGCGAGACGGCGACGATGGAGTTCGTCGTCACCCGCACCGAGATCGAGGCGCTGCTTCTGGAAGCGAATCTGATCAAGCGCTTGCGGCCGCGCTTTAACGTGCTGATGCGCGACGACAAGTCGTTTCCCTACATCCTGCTTACCGGCGACCACCCGTCGCCTGGCATCTACAAGCATCGCGGCGCGCGCTCGCGCCAGGGCGACTATTTCGGCCCTTTCGCCTCGGCCGGCGCGGTCGGGCGCACCATCAATTCCCTGCAGCGGGCGTTCCTGCTCAGGACCTGCACCGATTCCTTCTTCGAGAACCGCACGCGCCCCTGCCTGCTGTTCCAGATCAAGCGCTGCTCGGCGCCGTGCACCGGCGAGATCTCCCATGCCGACTATGCTGCGCTGGTCGCCGAGGCCAAGGCGTTCCTGTCGGGCCGCAGCCAGAAGGTGAAGACCGAAATCTCGGAGGCCATGCAGGAGGCTTCGGAGGCGCTGGATTTCGAGCGCGCGGCCATCTACCGCGACCGGCTCGCCGCTCTTTCGCATGTGCAGAGCCATCAGGGCATCAATCCGCAGAGCGTCGAGGAGGCCGACGTCTTCGCCATCCATCTGGAAGGCGGGCAGGTCTGCATCCAGGTGTTCTTCTTCCGCACCGGGCAGAACTGGGGCAACCGCGCCTATTTCCCAAAGGCCGACCTGGCGCTGGGCGCGGCCGAGATCCTGGGTTCCTTCATCGCGCAGTTCTATGACGACAAGCCGGTTGCCCGCACTATCCTGTTGTCCCAGGAAGTGGCCGAGCAGGAACTTCTGGCCGAGGCCCTGTCCACCCGCGCCGGGCGCAAGGTGACGGTATCGGTGCCGCAGCGCGGCGAGAAGAAGGAACTCGTCGACAACGCCTTGCAGAACGCCCGCGAGGCGCTTGGCCGGCGGCTGGCGGAAACCTCGACCCAGGCGCGGCTGCTTGCCGGCTTTGCCGAGACCTTCGGGCTGGAGAAGCCGCCGCAGCGCATCGAGGTCTACGACAACTCGCATATCATGGGCACCAATGCGGTGGGCACGATGATCGTGGCCGGGCCGGAAGGATTCGTGAAGAACCAGTACCGCAAGTTCAACATCCGCTCGACCGAGATCACGCCCGGCGACGATTTCGGCATGATGCGCGAGGTGATGGAGCGGCGCTTTTCACGGCTGCTGAAGGAGCATGGCGACGTTGAACCCGACGCGCAGGCGGAGGAGGGTGTGGAGATCGAGGGCAACGGCTTTCCGGCATGGCCCGACGTCATCCTCATCGACGGCGGCCAGGGGCAGATGACGGCGGTACGCCAGATTCTTTCCGACCTCGGTGTCGAGGACCGGGTCGTCGCCATCGGCGTCGCCAAGGGGCAGGATCGTGAGGCTGGCCGCGAGCGGTTCTTCGTCAAGGGCAAGAACTCGTTCTCGCTGCCGGTGCGCGATCCCGTCCTCTACTTCGTCCAGCGCCTGCGCGACGAGGCGCACCGCTTCGCCATCGGCACGCACCGGGCCCGCCGCAAGAAGGAACTGGTGAAGAATCCGCTCGACGAAATCAGCGGCATCGGCCCGGGCCGCAAGCGCGCGCTGCTTCTGCATTTCGGCACCGCCAAGGCCGTCAGCCGCGCGGCGGTCGAGGACCTGATGGCCGTGGAAGGAATTTCCGAACAGATCGCCAAAGTGGTCTATAACCATTTCCATGAAAATTGAGGGGATATGCGCGCTTCGATAGGGCCAATCGATTTCGCCTGTTGACCCCTGATGCGGCCATCTGATTTCTAGTAGGCAAGACACGAAGAGTTTTCAAAGACATGGCCAAGCGCGCATTCAACCTGCCTAATATCCTCACCTACGCCCGCATCATCGCGGTGCCGCTGGTGGTGTTGTGCTTCTTCCTCGAGGGCCATCTGAAATCGAGCGACTTCGCGCGCTGGTCGGCGCTCGCCATCTTCGTCGCGGCCAGCATCACCGACTATTTCGACGGCTATCTGGCGCGTGCCTGGCAGCAGACCTCCAATATCGGCCGGATGCTCGATCCGATCGCCGACAAGCTGCTGGTTTCCATCTGCCTTTTGCTGCTGGCCGCCGATACCGACCGGGCCGGCGGCATTGCCGGCTGGTCGCTATGGGCGGCGGTCATCATCCTGTGCCGCGAGATCCTGGTGTCGGGCCTGCGCGAATATCTGGCGGCGCTGAAGGTCAGCGTGCCGGTGACGAAGCTGGCGAAGTGGAAGACGACGATCCAGATGATCGCCATCGCCTTCCTGCTCGCCGGGCCGGCGGGCGACAAGATATTCCCCTTCACCACGCAGACCGGCCTGGTGCTGCTTTGGGTGGCGGCGCTGGTCACCCTATATACGGGCTATGACTATTTCCGTGCCGGGCTCAAGCATATCGTCGACGAATAGGGCGGCGCGATGAAACTGATCTACTTCGCCTGGGTTCGCGAACGCATCGGCAAGCCGGAGGAAGAGGTCGAGCTTCCGGCCTCCGTCGCGACGGTGGCAGACCTTCTGCAATGGCTGCGCGCGCGCGGCGAGGAATACGAGAACGCCCTGCAGCAGCCGCAAGTGATCCGGGTGGCGATCGACCGCGAGCATGTCGACCATGCCGAAGAGATCGCCGGCGCGCGCGAGATCGCGCTGTTCCCGCCGATGACCGGGGGCTGATGCCGTGACCGGCGCCGTCCAGCCGATGGTCCGCATCCAGCGCGACGATTTCGACGTTGCCGCCGAGATCGCCAGGCTGACGGCCGGACGGGCCGATATCGGCGCGGTCGTCACCTTTTCCGGCCTCTGTCGCGACGAGGCCGGCGCGCTTTCGGCGCTGGAACTCGAGCATTATCCGGGCATGGCCGAGGCGGAGATCAGCCGCATCGCCCAGGAGGCGCTGGCGCGCTGGCCGTTGCAAGGGCTCGTTGCAATCCACCGCTACGGCAAGCTGAAACCGGGCGAGAACATCGTCCTTGTGGTCGCTGCCTCCACGCACCGCCATGCGGCGTTCGAGGCGGCCAGCTTCCTCATGGACTTCCTGAAATCGCGCGCCCCGTTCTGGAAGAAGGAGCATCGCGCCGACGGCGCCGAGGGCGATTGGGTGGACGCCAAGGAAGCGGACGAGGAAGCCGCGCGGCGGTGGAAACGTTAATTTTCATTTACCTCAAATCCGAATTATGCCCATCCGTCGCCACGGATTGTCCGTAATCCTGCGTCCTTTTTAGCCCTCGGAAAACGGGGCAAGGCCATGCTGGACAGGATCGCGGAACTACTCATTTTCGGCTTCACGCCACTGGTGATCGGCATGCTGATCGCGCCCGGGGCACCCAGGGCGGCCGAGCATGTGTTGCACGGCGAGGTGCTTTATCGCGAGCGCATCGCGCTGCCGCCCAACGCAGTGATTTCGGTGCAGCTTGCCGACGTTTCGCTGGCCGATGCGCCGGCCGCCATCCTGGGCGAGCAGAAGATCGACCCGGCGGGCCAGGTGCCTGTCAAATTCGAGATCAGGTTCGATCCCTCCGTCGTCCAGCCGAACATGAGCTATGCCTTGCAGGCGCGCATCACCGTGGACGACAAGCTGTGGTTCATCACCGATACGCGTCATTCGGTCGATCCGCTGACCGACGAGCCGCAGACCGTGCTGGTCAGGAAGGTGGACGGGCAGGCGCAATCGGGCGACGGGCCGGCGATCTACGGCAAGGACTGGAAGGTCGAACAGGTCGACGGCATCGAGAGCCTGCCTGAGCGGCGCGCGACCTTCCGCATCGCCGAAGACGGCGCGATCGGCGGCAAGGGCTTTTGCAACGGCTATTTCGCCAGCGCCAAGATCGAGGCGGAAAAGATCGAGATCGGGCAGGCCGGAGCCACGCAGATGGCCTGCGCGCCGGAACTGATGGCGGCCGATACCGCACTGTTCGACGCCTTCGCCCGGGCGGCAAGCTTCCGTGCCGAAGGCAAGGACCTCGCGATCGCCGACAAGGAAGGCCGTGACATCCTGCGCTTCAGCCCGATGTGAAGCTGTCGCCCTGAATAAGAAAAGCCGGGGCAGGACCCCGGCTTTGCTTTTTTAATCAGCTATTTGCGCCGTAGAAGTCGCCTGTTGAATCAGCCGACGATTTCGGTATCGGAGAACCAGTAGCGGATTTCCTGCGCGGCGGTTTCCGGGGCGTCCGAGCCGTGCACGGAGTTTTCGCCGATGGAAAGGGCGTGCACCTTGCGGATGGTGCCCTCGGCGGCCTGGGCCGGGTTGGTGGCGCCCATCACTTCGCGGTTCCTGGCGATGGCGTTGTCGCCTTCCAGAACCTGCACGATGGTCGGGCCGGAGGACATGGACTCGACCAGCTCGCCGAAGAAGGGGCGTTCCTTGTGGACGGCGTAGAAGCCCTCGGCCTCGCGGCGGCTCATCCAGACGCGGCGGGAGGCGACGACGCGCAGGCCGGCGTCCTCCAGCATCTTGGTGATGGCGCCGGTGAGGTTGCGCCGCGTAGCGTCCGGCTTGATCATGGAAAAGGTGCGTTCGAGCGCCATGGGAAGTCCTTCTGGATTGGTAATTGATGGGTGGCGGCTCTATACAAGCGCGCCGGCCCATTGCCAAGGCCGGAAGAAACGTCGAAGCGGGGAACCATTATGCCGATGAAGCGCCATTTCATGATGTTCGCCGCCTATAACCGCTGGGCCAACCGCCTCGTCTATGAGGCAGCGGCCGATCTTGCGGAGAAGGAATTCAACTACGATACCGGCGCCTTTTTCGGCTCGATGATGGGTACGCTCAACCATATCCTCACCGCCGACCGCATCTGGATGAAGCGATTCACCGGCGAGGGGGATGCGCCGGCGCGGCTCGACGCCATCATCCATGCGGCGCTGCCCGAGCTTGCCGTGGCGCGCGAGGCGGAGGACCAGCGCATCATCGACTGGGTGGAAGGCCTGGACGATGCCGCGCTCGCCGGCCGCTTCACCTATATGCCGATGACCGACATGCGCACCGTTTCACAGCGCTTGTCGCCGGCGCTTGCCCATTTCTTCAACCACCAGACCCACCACCGCGGCCAGGCGCACATGATCCTGACCACGCTCGGCCGGCCGTCGATACCGCTCGACCTCAGCTATTTCCAACGCAGCGAAGAAGGCAGGGCCTTCGCGTAACTCCATTATAGTCTTATTTTGAAATAAATTTCTATAAATGACAAATTTTCCTGGTCAGCGATTGCTAACGTCAATTGCGGCAATTGATTAATATAAAGGTCAATATGCCGGACGACTTTCCTGTCGTCTAATGGGATTCGTAAATTTTTGTCCCATTGGAGTGAATAGGAGGCCTTCGATGACTTATTCCTCAGGTAAAGTAACGAGCATTTTGGCGGGAGGGTTAATTCTTGCCGGACTTTGCTGCCTTCCCGCGAATGCAGGAGGGCTCGGCGTGAGCGCTTCCATTGGAGGAAGCGGCGGCATCGGCGTCGGGGTTGGAGCCTCGGTCGGTGGTAAGAGCGGTATCGGAGCGGGTGTCGGGGCCTCGGTCGGAGGCAAGAGCGGCATCGGTGCCGGTGTAGGCGCCTCGGTCGGCGGCAAAAGCGGCGTCAGTGCCGGTGTCGGCGCGAGCGTCGGTGGCAGCAGCGGCGTGACCGCTGGTCTCGGCGCTTCGGTCGGTGGCAAGAGCGGCATCGGTGTCGGTGCCGGGGCCAATGTCGGGGGCACGAGCGGCCTCGGCGTGGGGGTCGGGGTAGGCGTCGGCAGCACCGGTATCCAGGCGGGCGTCGGTGTCGGTACCGGCCCGACGGCACCCGGAAAGCCGGGAACGCCGGGAAATCCGAGCAATCCAGCGAACCCCAATACTCCGCAGCTTGCGAGTGTGGTGTCCGGCATGTCCAGCGCCCAGCTTGCCAAATACCGCGTCCGCTGCCGCGACGTCCTGAAAGGGCAGGGCAATTACGACCAGGCGTTGCGCGAACTGTGCCTGATGATCCGGACAGCCGCCCGCTGACCGGACGAGGATAGGATCGGCACGGCCCGCTTCGGCGGGCCGTTTGCTTGTTCGGGGCCGGCGATATGCCTGGGCAGGCTTGCACTTCGCGCCGTCCTCCGCCAAAAGCGCAGCCATGCTGACCATCAACGACCTCACGCTTCGAATTGCCGGGCGCCTGCTGCTCGACCACGCTTCGCTGGTACTGCCGGCCGGGGCCAAGGCGGGCCTTGTCGGCCGCAACGGCACCGGCAAGACGACGCTGTTTCATGCCATCACCGGAGACTTTCCGTCCGAAACCGGCTCGGTCACCCTGCCGAAGAACACTCGTATCGGGCAGGTCGCGCAGGAAGCGCCGGGCACGGAAGAGCCGCTCATCGACATCGTGCTCAAGGCCGATGTCGAGCGCGCGGCCCTCCTGGCCGAGGAGAAGACGGCCCGGGACCCCAACCGGATCGCCGAAATCCACATGCGGCTTGCCGATATCGACGCGCATTCGGCGGAAGCGCGCGCGGCGACCATCCTGGCCGGCCTCGGTTTCGACGAATCGGCGCAGCAGCGGCCGGCCTCGTCCTTTTCCGGCGGCTGGCGCATGCGCGTGGCGCTCGCCGCCGTGCTGTTTTCCGAGCCGGACCTCCTGCTTCTCGACGAGCCGACCAACTATCTCGACCTCGAAGGCACGCTCTGGCTCGAAAACTACATCGCCAAATATCCGCACACCGTGCTTCTGATCTCGCACGACCGCGACCTGCTCAACCGCTCGGTCAATTCCATCGTTCATCTCGACCAGAAGAAGCTGACCTTCTGGCGCGGCGGCTACGACCAGTTCGAGCGGCAGCTGACCGAACAGCGCGAATTGCAGGAGAAGGGCCGGATCAAGCAGGAGGCGGCGCGCAAGCACCTGCAATCCTTCGTCGACCGCTTCCGCGCCAAGGCCTCGAAGGCCAGGCAGGCGCAGTCGCGCATCAAGGCGCTGGAGAAGATGAAGCCGATCGCGGCTCTTGTGGACGACCAGGTGCGGCCGTTCTCCTTTCCCGAGCCGGTCAAGACCGTGGCTTCGCCGATCGTCGCGCTGGAAAAGGTCGAGGTCGGCTACCAGCCCGGCCATCCGGTGCTGAAGCGGCTCAATCTGCGCATCGACGCCGACGACCGGATTGCGCTGCTTGGCGCCAACGGCAACGGCAAGTCCACTTTCGCCAAGCTGCTGGCCGGCCGGCTGAAGGCGGAAGCCGGCACCATGACCGTCGCGCCAGGCCTCAAGGTGGCGATCTTCGCGCAGCACCAGCTGGACGATTTGCGACCGGAGGAAAACGCCTACGAGCATGTGCGCCGGTTGATGCCGGAAGCGCCGGAGGCGAAGGTGCGCGCCAAGGTCGCGCAGTTCGGCCTTGCCACCGAAAAGATGAACACGGCCGCGAAAGACCTTTCGGGCGGCGAGAAGGCGCGGCTGCTGATGGGGCTGGCGGCTTTCGATGGGCCGAACCTGTTCATCCTCGATGAGCCGACCAACCACCTCGATATCGATTCGCGCGAGGCGCTGGTGCATGCGCTGAACGAGTTTCCAGGTGCGGTGATCGTCATTTCGCACGATCGCCATCTGCTGGAGGCGACCGTCGACCGGCTGTGGCTGGTCAAGGACGGGCAGGTCAACCCCTATGACGGCGACCTCGAGGACTACAAGACGCTGGTGACCGGCGTTTCCGGCGATCGCCGCGAAAAGCGCGAGGCGGAGAAGGCGTCCAAGGCCGACCGCCGCCGGGAAGCGGCCGCACGGCGCGCCGCGCTGGAGCCGCTGGCCAAGGAAATCCGTGCGACGGAAGGGCTGATGGAGCGGCTGCGCAAGCGCGTCGACGCCATCGAGGACCAGCTTGCCGATCCAGCGCTGTACGAAAAGGATCCGGTCGGCGCCACGCGGCTTGCCAAGGAGCGCTCGGACCTTGCCGGCCAGATTGCCCGGCACGAGGAAAAGTGGCTGGAAATGAGCGCTGAATACGAGGAAGGCGTCGCGGAGTAGGGGCGAACTGGCGCAGAGGCCGCGTGACATTTGCCCTACACGCGATCGGCAAAACGCTATAGGTTTTGCCCATGAACCAGCATGTCCCGCTTCGTATCGGTCATTCGGCCTGCCCGCATGATTGCCCTTCCACCTGCGCGCTCGAGGTCGAACTGCTCGACGAGCGGACCATCGGGCGCATCCACGGGGCGAAGGCCAACAGCTATACGGCCGGCGTCGTCTGCGCCAAGGTCGCGCGCTACGCCGACCGCGTCCACCATCCCGACCGTCTCATGAAGCCGCTGGTCCGCTCCGGCGCCAAGGGCGAGGGCGGCTGGAAGGAAGCAAGCTGGGAAGCCGCGCTCGACCTGGTGGCCGAAAAGTTCATCGCCGCGGAGGAAAAATACGGCCCGGAGACGGTGTGGCCCTATTTCTACGCCGGCACCATGGGCCTGGTGCAGCGCGACGGCATCGAGCGGCTGCGCCATGCCAAGAAATATTCCGGCTTCTTCGGCTCGATCTGCACCAATCTCGCCTGGACCGGATGGATGATGGGCACCGGCAAGCTCGCCGGTCCCGACCCGCGCGAAATGGCGAAGTCCGATTGCGTGGTGATCTGGGGCACCAATGCGGTGGTGACGCAGGTCAACGTCATGACCCACGCCATCCGCGCCCGCAAGGAGCGCGGCGCGAAGATCGTCGTCATTGACGTCTACGAGAACGCGACGATGAAGCAGGCCGACATCGGCCTCATCGTCAAGCCCGGCACCGATGCCGCGCTCGCCTGCGCGGTCATGCACATCCTGTTTCGCGACGACCTGGCCGACCGCGCCTATCTCGAAAAATATACCGACGACCCCAAGGGGCTGGAGGCGCATCTGCGCGGCAGGACGCCGGAATGGGCGTCCGCCATCACCGGTCTGCCGGTGGCCGAGATCGAGGCGTTCGCGCGGCTGGTCGGCACCAACAGGCGCACTTTCTTCCGCCTCGGCTACGGTTTTTCGCGGCAGCGCAACGGTTCGGTCAACATGCATGCCGCCTCCTGCATCGCTGCCGTCACCGGCTGCTGGCAGTATGAGGGCGGCGGCGCGTTCCATTCCAATTCAGGCATCCTGAAGTTCAATACCGAGCTTCTGGAAGGCACCAAGCTGCGCGACCCCAACATCCGCTATCTCGACCATTCGCGCATCGGCCCGGTGCTGACCAACGCCGAGGACGCGCTTTATGGTGGGCCGCCGGTCACCGCCATGCTGATCCAGAACACCAACCCGGCCAATGTCGCGCCCGAGCAGCGGCTGGTGAAGCGCGGCTTCCTGCGCGAGGACCTGTTCACCTGCGTGCACGAGCAGTTCATGACCGACACGGCAAAACTCGCTGACGTGGTGCTGCCTGCGACCATGTTTCTGGAGCATGACGACATCTACAAGGGCGGCGGCAACCAGCACATCACGCTCGGCCCCAAGCTGATCGAGCCGCCGGAAGGCCCGCGCACCAACCATTTCGTCATTGAGGAACTGGCCAAGCGGCTGGGCGTCGCGCATTTGCCGGGCTTCGGCATGACCGAGCGGCAGCATATCGATGTCATGCTGGCCAAGAAGCGGCTTGGAAACTTCGACACCTTCCGCGAGGAGAAATGGGCCGACCTGCAGCCGCCTTTCGAGGAGGCGCATTACCTCAACGGTTTCGGCCACGCCGACCGAAAATTCCATTTCCGCCCGAACTGGACCGGACAGGCCGCGCCGAACAGGCCGCCGAGGCGCATGGGCGTGCTCGGTCCCCATGAGCGCCTGCCGGAATTCCCCGACCATGTCGACCTGATCGAGGTGGCGGACGAGGAACACCCGTTCCGGCTGGCGACCTCGCCGGCGCGCAATTTCTTGAATTCCAGCTTCACCGAGACGCCGGTTTCCAAGGCCAAAGAAGAACGGCCGCAACTGCTGATCCACCCCGATGACGCCGACCCACTTGGCCTTGGCGAGGGCGACCGCGTCGAGATCGGCAACCGGCGCGGCGAGGTGGTGCTGTACGCGAAGCTGTTTGCGGGCGTGCGCCGCGGCGTGGTGATCGCGGAAGGCGTATGGCCGAACAGCGCGCACGAGCGGGGCGAAGGCATCAACGTGCTGACCGGCTCCGATGCGCCCGCGCCCTATGGCGGCGCGCCGGTGCACGACAACAAGGTGTGGGTGAGGGCAGCGCCGCCGCTTACGGCGTGATGCGGGCCAGTTGCTCGAGGTCCACGGTGCCTTCGAGGGGGGTGGGCGCAGCGATGGTCGTCTCGCTCTTGTCGCTGTCCTCGGTGAAGCCGGAAAAGGCGGTGCGGCCGGCTTCCATGCGTGCCTTGCCCTCGGCCACCAGCTTCAGCGCCGCCGGATAGAGTCGGTGTTCGGCCTTGAGCACGCGCGCGGTCAGGTCGTCCTCGCTGTCGCCGACCAGCACCGGCACCGCCGCCTGCGCGATGATCGGGCCGTCATCCATCGCCGGTGTCACGAAATGCACCGTGCAGCCATGGATACGCACGCCATCCGCCAGGGCGCGCTTGTGCGTGTCCAGGCCCTTGTAGGAGGGCAGTAGGGCAGGATGGATGTTAATGATGCGGCCCTGCCATTTTTCGACGAAGGAGCGGCCGAGGATGCGCATATAGCCGGCCAGAACGACGATTTCGGCGCCGAGCGCGCCAAGTGCGGTGTCTATTGCCTCGTCGTGGGCCTGCTTGTCGGGATAGTCGGAGCGGGCGATCGCCTGCGCCGGCACGCCGCGCGCGGCGGCCATGCCGAGGCCGGGGGCGTTGGCCTTGTCGGAGATCACGCCAACGATCTCTGCCGGGTAATCGGGGTCGCTCGCCGCTTCGATCAGCGCGGTCATGTTGGAACCGCGCCCCGAAATCAGGACGGCGGTGCGTTTACGCGGCGTTTTCATAGATCGATCGCACCCCGGTAGATGACGCCACGGTCGCGACGCGGCACGATGCGGCCGATCGGTTCGGCCTTTTCGCCGGCTTCCTGCAGCACGGCGGCGACCTGCGCGGCCTGGCCGGAGGCCACCACGATGATCATGCCGATGCCGCAGTTGAAGGTGCGCATCATCTCCTCGGGCTCGACGCCGCCGGTCTTGGCCAGCCAGGAGAACACCGGCGGCACGTCGATGGCGTCGAGGTCGAGTTCGGC
>Ga0182735_1000515_pt1 | contig 31039 bp, 30 predicted proteins | sample eDN5th30CKraftMG_FD_128524 | JGI IMG/M metagenome (GOLD analysis project Ga0182735, IMG submission 128524) | Enriched Miracle-Growth compost microbial communities from Emeryville, California, USA - eDNA 5th pass 30_C Kraft MG (version 2) (version 2) ...
CCCCCGTCATCGTAAAATATTCGACCTTGGTTCCCGGTGTAGCACAAAAGGCTTTGGCGAAGTTCTTGGAACAAATAAACTCGGCCGTTATTGACATAGTAAACAATTCAATGAATGTCGCCATTGATGCGGAAATAGCCATTTTGCAATCGCAACGAAGCCTATTGACCGCTCGGCAAAAAAGTGGTCATGCTGATGCCAACAATGATAACTATCCACCTGAATACTATAATATTACGAGCAAGATCAAAGCACTAGCTGAACTAAAAACCTTTAACCCAAAAGGAGTCGCATTCAGCTACCGTGCTAAACCTGCTAATGAATACTCCGCAAGTGGAAATCCGGTTACCAAGCCAGTAACGCCTTCAAAATTTCTAATGGTTGCCCTATCTGGGATAGTCGGCGCTATGTTGGCATGCATTATGGTGCTCATCCAATATGGGCATCAACGCCGCCGAGAGAATCATCGTTAGAGTTTGTACGAAGAATTCGACGTAATCACAAAGAATGGATATTTGCTATGCAATTTATAGATTTAAAAAAACAATATGCAGCCCTTCAGAATTCGATTAATAACAGAATACAAACTGTGCTTAATCATGGCCAATACATCATGGGGCCGGAAGTCAAGGAATTAGAAGCTGCTTTATGTGCACACACTGGTGCTGAACATTGCATTACAGTAGCCTCTGGTACTGAAGCATTGCTTATGTCGTTGATGGCTCTTGGGATACAAGCCGGCGACGAGGTCATCACAACCTCATTTACGTTCGTAGCTACGGCGGAAGTTATTGCACTTCTCGGTGCGCGACCTGTATTTATCGACGAAGAGCCCGATACGTGTAATATCGACGTCAGCCAATTAGAAGGCAAGATCACAGAGCGGACCAAGGCCATTATTCCCGTCTCGCTCTATGGCCAGTGTGGCGACATGGACGAAGTCAATGCTATCGCCGCACTGCATGGCATTCCAGTTATTGAAGATGGGGCTCAGAGCTTTGGCGCAATGTATAAGGGCCGCAAGAGCTGTAATCTCTCTACATTGGGTTGCACCAGCTTTTTCCCCAGTAAGCCCTTAGGTTGCTATGGTGACGGTGGTGCCGTGTTTACGAACGACGGCAACTTGGCACAGGCGCTGCGTGAAATCCGTGTACACGGACAATCAGCCCGTTATTACCATACCAGGGTCGGCGTTGGCGGACGTATGGACACCCTGCAATGCGCCGTTGTGCTTGGAAAACTGGAACGCTTCGAATGGGAAATAGCACAACGTATACACATTGGAACGCGTTACCAGGAACTGCTTTCAAATCTACCACAAGGCGCCCGAACAGTAGTAGTTCGGCCAGATAGAACCAGCGTATGGGCGCAGTTTACGGTAATAGTTCCAGATAGGGAAAAGGTTTTGGCTCGGTTAAATGAAGCAGGCATTCCGACGGCGGTCCATTATCCCCGCGCTATCCATCAACAACCTGCCTATACGCAATATGCTGTGGCGGGCGACATGCCTGTCTCTGAAAGCCTGGCTCAACAAGTACTAAGCTTGCCTATGCACGCAGACTTGGATCACGAAACGCAGGATAGAATTGTGCATAGCTTGTTTGCAGCATTAAAAAATTAGACTTCCCTTAAAATAAGTGCTCCCGCCTTATTTTGAATATTCTTATTTTTTCGCATTTTTCGGGATCTCCGACCTATGGCATGGTTTATAGAAACCACGCCATAGCACGGGAGTGGGTAAAGCAAGGACATGGCGTTACGATTGTGGCGTCGGCTTACTCTCATTTCCGCAGAGCACAGCCGAAATTCAAAGGCCGCATTGGCGAAGAATGGCTTGATGGCGTCCGCAATCTTTGGCTTAGAACACCCGCCTACGCGGGATCCAGCAATATAGGGCGTGTGCTTAGCATGATTTCCTATACTGTTCAGTGTATGTGGCTTCCTTTACCATTGGAGGCTCACTACGATGTCATCATGTGTTCGTCACCCCATCCATTCAGTATTTATCCGGCATTTAAATTGGCGCAACGCCACCAAGCCCGGCTGATATACGATATTCGAGATTTATGGCCTCTTACGCTTAAACTATTGGGAAACATATCAGCCAAGCACCCTTTCATTCGGCTTATGCAGCATGCCGAGGATTTTGCTTGCCGGCGCGCGGACTTGGTAACCTCTGTGCCCCAAAACGCCGGCCCCTACCTTGCTTCTAGGGGTTTGCCCAAGGAGCGCTTTCTACCGATACCAAACGGCGCCACATTCGAAGCATCCACGTCTGAGCCGTTGCCCACTGAGCATGTGACTACTTTGCAATTTGTCCGCCAACATGCTAGTTGTATAGTTGCTTACGCGGGCACACTCGGTACAGCAAACGCCATGTCGGACGTAATACGCGCCATGGCCCACGTGCCAGAAAGCGTTCATATGGTTATATTAGGTGATGGCAATGAGAGGAAACTATTGCTCAGTCTTGCGTCGGAACTGGGCTTAGGCTCCCGGATCCATCTACTACCTCCTGTATCGCGGAGCCAGGCCCAACAATTTTTAGAGTATGTAGATATCGGATATGCCGGCACTAACCATTCTCCGCTGTATCAATACGGCGCAAGCTTGACGAAGGTCAATGACTACATGCTCGCTGGGCTGCCGGTTGTCTATGCGGTTGGCGATAGCGGAAATCCAATTGAAATTAGTGGGGCCGGTGTATGCTGCCAGGCGGGAGACATTAAAGCCATTGCCGAATCGATCAGCTACCTGTCTACGCGGCCCAAACAGTTTCTACGTCAATTGGGAGAAAGGGGCCGCTGCTGGTGCTTGAAGCATCAACAGGTCTCAGTCCATGCCCAACGCATACTTGAAACGTTGGCCGCCCTGCCCAAGCGCAACGCTTAACATCTTCGTTCTCAAGGTTTGCTGTGAATACTCGCGTACGCCATGCCTGCATTTTTTTGTTCGATCTCTTGGCCGTGGTCATCGCATGGATTGGCGGTTTTTTACTGCGCTTCAATTTTGAATGGCCTTGGGAATACCAGCATCAAATCGTCCTGCTATTGCCGCCCTTGTTAGTGTTGCATGCGCTTGCGTGTAAATGGGTGGGCTTGTACCGTGGGATGTGGATGTTCGCCAGCATTTCCGACCTCGAGAAAGTTCTTAAAACGGCGGCGGTAGCAGGTATATGTTTGCTGGTGATTTCAACATTCCTGCTCCCGCATCCCAAAGTTCCTCGTTCAGTGCTCTTGCTCTACCCTGTGATATTGCTGCTCGTCATGGGCGGGGGCCGGGCGTTATGGCGCATGATACGTGAACGCCGTATGTATGGAGGGATTAGCCATACAGGGAAGCCGGTTGTGATCGTCGGAGCAGGTACAGGGGGTGCGATGCTGGTGAAGGCGCTTCAGCATAGTCCTGATTGGCAAGTAGTAGGTATATTGGACGATGATCGCAGCAAATTGGGCGCAGAACTTTTCGATGCTCGTGTGCTGGGCGAAATTAGAGATTTGCCGGACGTCCTTGCATCGAACAACGCGAAGCATGTGATCCTGGCTATGCCATCTGCAAGCTCCTCTGTATTGCAAAGGGCTGCACGTCTGGCTACCGAGTCCGGTGCGCTTGTGCTGACGGTACCTGGCCTAAGCGAGCTAATGAGCGGACGGGTAGCCATCAATGCTATGCGCCCCGTCAAGATTGAGGATCTATTGGGCAGACAACCGGTATCGATCGATACCGAGCACGTATGCGCCATGCTACACGAAAAAACCATCCTTATTACCGGGGCGGGCGGCTCCATTGGCAGCGAGCTCTGCCGACAAGTTGCCACCTTTTCTCCAAAGAGACTGCTGTTATACGAAGCGAATGAATTCGCTCTATACATGATTGAACAATGGCTAAGCCAGCATCAGCCCAAGCTGAAAATCGTCCCTCTATTAGGCGATGTCAAGGACGCAGTCAGACTCAATGAAATTTTTGGACAATGGAGGCCAGAAATTGTTTTTCACGCCGCTGCATATAAGCATGTTCCCTTAGTGGAAGTCGGCAATGCTTGGCAAGGGGTGCGCAATAATATCGTGGGCACGCTAAGGGTTGCTCAATGCGCCCAGCGTTATAAAGCCGAGCGTTTCGTACTTATTTCCACCGATAAAGCAGTGAACCCCACCAACGTTATGGGAGCTACCAAACGCATGGCAGAAATGCTCTGCGAGTCACTATCTGCGTCTGGAGGATCAACCGTTTTTCAAATGGTACGCTTCGGTAATGTACTGGGCAGTACAGGAAGCGTGATTCCCAAATTTCAAGCCCAAATTGCCGCAGGCGGACCGGTAACTGTAACTCATCCAGAAATCAACCGCTACTTCATGTCTATACCAGAGGCGGCCCAATTAGTACTTCAAGCTGCCAGTATGGGCAATGGTGGGGAAATTTTTGTTCTAGACATGGGAGAGCCAGTAAAAATTGTTGATTTAGCGCGAAATATGATCCGTCTGGCCGGCTATTCTGAGGAAGAAATACGCATAGAGTTTACAGGCCTGCGACCAGGTGAAAAGCTCTATGAAGAGCTACTGGCCGACGCCGAAGAGACCGTACCTACTCCTCACGAAAAGCTGCGTATTGCACGGTCCCGCCCCGTCCCTCTGAATTTTTTCTCTGAATTGCTGGCATGGCTGGCACAGCCCACATGCATCGATGATGAGGAAGTCCGTAAAACTTTATGTGCGTGGATACCAGAATACACGCCTAGCGGAGCAAAGGCGTCCGTAGATAGCAGTTCTGCCGAGACTAGCAAAGCTGCTAAGGCCGACGCGTAATTATCGCTTTCGCCGTATGAAAAATAATAGTCAAATCGTCAGTTAACGTATGGTGGCTTACGTATTTCAAATAATACTTTTGCTTGATAGGAAGAATTTCTTCAATATAGGTTTGATGCGGGTCTGTGCTGCAAGCCAAGATCATGTTTTCGTCTTTGAATTCGATTGAGGCGCGATCAGTGATGCCAGGCCTGACGCTTAGGATCTTGGCACGAACTTCTGGCGCATATTGATCCATATATCTCGGCACTTCCGGCCGAGGCCCCACAATGCTCATGTGACCTAATAACACATTAATTAGCTGTGGCAGCTCATCCAATTTGTATTTCCGTAGAAAGTGGCCCTGTGAGGTTATCCGTGGGTCCGTTCCCACAGTGATTTGAAGCCCTCTCCTTTCAGCGTCCATGTACATCGTGCGAAACTTGTATATTGAGAATAGTCGCCCATGAAGTCCAACGCGGATCTGACGAAAAAATACCGGCCCGTCAGATCCCAGTTTTACCCAAGCCGCGATCAGTAGCAGCAACGGACACAGAAGAAGCAGGGCGCCGCCTGAGAATAGTAAGTCGAACAGCCTTTTAGCCATTAGCCATTTACTGCAGAAGTCAAAGCATGCACGACGCGATCTTGATCTTGGTCCGTCATGGCCGTGTATATAGGTATACTAAGCATTCTCTGGTAGGCCAAGTCCGCCTGCGGAAACATGGTGGCGGATAAGCCGTAACGGTCACGCCAATAAGGTTGCCTATGCAAAGGCACGTAGTGGACACTGGTGCCTATGCCCTGCTTCGACAGATGGTTAATAACCTCATCGCGGCTGCATGGAGCATCGTCAGACATCCGTAAAACATACAAGTGCCATGAATGCTGGCCATCCTCAGAGGCGCCAGCTGGAAGCATGTAAGGAAGATTCTTCAGTGCTGAGAAATAACGTTCTGCCAAGTATTGACGGCGCTCCCAAAATTTCGGTAAGCGCGCTAACTGATGTATGCCTATAGCTGCTGCTATGTCGGTCAAATTGTATTTGAAGCCTGGAGCAACAATTTCGTAATACCAAGCCGGTGTTTCCGAGACAAAACGGTCAAATGCGTCCCGGTTGATTCCATGCAAACGCATAATCCGCATTCTCTCAGCCATCTGGACATCACGGGTTACTACCATTCCACCTTCGCCTGTGGTCATCGTCTTGTTGGCGTAAAAACTGAACACAGTAGCATCAGTATCCAAGGTGCCAATGAGGCGTCCACCGTGCCTCGAGGGTAACGCATGAGCAGCGTCTTCAATCACCTTCAAGCCATGTTTACGCGCCACCTCTATGACTTTATTCATGTCACAGGCCAAACCGCCATAATGCACAGGTAGAATCGCCTTGGTTCGAGGTGTGATGGCCGATTCCAAAAGGCTCGGATCCATGTTCAGCGTCACAGGATCTATGTCCACCATCTTGACATCCGCGCCCAAATAGCGGGCGACCTCTGCGGTAGCGGTAAATGTCAGCGTGGTGGTTATGACCTCGTCCCCAGGTCCGATTCCTACTGCCTCCAGCGCCAAGTGCAACCCTGCAGTGGCAGAGTTAACGGCAATAGCTTGTAAGGTGCGATCTCCCAGGAAGGCCTCGAATTCTTTCTCGAAACGTTTGGTTTTCGGTCCACTGGTTACCCACCCAGAGCGTAAGCTATCAACAACCTCGGCGATTTCCGCTTCACCGATGTCTGGCAGTGCATAAGGAAGAAAATTAGGATTATGCATAAAATCAATAAGAAAAATTTATACTGATGAATATGAATTACGCTCTTTCTTATATAAATGCAGCCCTAGTACGGAAATGTCATACTGTGCTTTTTCAGAAGAGAGCGTCATCTGTAAAATATACCAATCTTCGGGTGGTCAAATATGCTACCCCAATCGTTACCCGTCGTTCCCGACAGCCGTCCTTCCATCCGCAAACAATGAATAACTTGCATGTTTCTTTAACTGAATTCCGCAATGAAAGCCGGGTATTGAAAGAAACGAAGAGTATCACTGAAGCGGGTATCGCAAAACATGTCTATGTAGCGTCTCTCCATGCGCCGGACCAAAGTGAACATGAAAGCATTTCCGACAAGGTCACCCTTAATAGAATATCGTTATGGACGAGGCGTCTACCCAAAAAAAGCTGGGCACACGCAGCCAAGTATATTGAATTCTCCTTCCGTATTCTATTTAGATACCGAAAATGTGACATTGGAATAATTAATATTCATCATATTGCCCTGCTGCCGCTGGGCATTTTATTAAAATACTTTTACGGGGCCGTCCTTGTCTATGACACACATGAACTTGAAACCGAAGTTGAGGGCTTGCATGGCTTGCGGAAAACGTTATTGAAATTAGTAGAAAAGACCTGCGTAGGTTATTGCGATCAAATTTTTGTTGTAAGTGAGAAAATCGCCGACTGGTATGTTGAGGCTTACGGCGGGCCACGCCCAGTCGTAGTTTTCAATAGTCCACTTTACAAGGAACACCCTCGCAGCGATAAACTTCGCAAAACTTTAGGTATTCCAGCCGAAACTATCATTTTCCTATATCAAGGAGGCTTTTTCGAGGGGCGAGGCATTGAAATTATTCTGGAGACATTTGAGAGCTTGAGCGATACACGGGCATCCGTGGTGTTCATGGGTTATGGCCCTCTAATAGAAAGAATCCAGACGGCATCTTATGCTTATAGAAATATCTACTTTCATCCCGCCGTTCCGCCTGGTGATCTGTTAAATTACACTGCTTCCGCGGATGTGGGCCTCTCGTTGATTGAAGGAAGCTGTCTTTCTTATTTGTATTCAATGCCGAATAAGCTCTTTGAATACACTATGGCGGGACTACCTGTAATTGTATCGAATATGCCTGAAATGGCGACGTATGTTACCGAGAATTGTTTAGGCGTCGTTATGGAGGCCCATAGTCGTGTAGCGCTGCTGGAAGCCATAAAACGACTAAAGAACAGTAATTTGGATTTATTAAAACATAATGCTCATATTACGAGTAAAGCCTACTCTTGGGAGATACAGGAGCAGAAAATGCTACGGGCTTACCGAGAGCTTTTGGATCGGAAAGCATGATTGTCATCGTTGATTATGGCATGGGCAATACCGCATCTATTCTCAATATGATCCAAAGAGCGGGCGGGGAAGCTATTGTTTCTCCATCTCTAAAAGATATCAATACGGCAACTAAGCTCATATTGCCCGGCGTAGGCGCATTCGATAATGCTATATGCAAGCTGCAGCAATCCGGAATTGCTAAGGCACTTGAACACAGACTGCGACAAGACCGCATTCCTTTTTTAGGAATATGTCTAGGAATGCAGTTACTATTCAATAGCAGCGAAGAGGGGTCTCTACCAGGACTAGGACTGCTTTCCGGTTCAGTCCGGCGCTTTGCCGGCTCCGCTTTTGAGGCTGGGAAATTGAAGATTCCCCACATGGGGTGGAATATTGTGCATCCAGTGCCCCGATGCACAATATTCGAAGGGCTTCAGCCAAATCCCAGATTCTATTTCGTACACTCGTACCACGTAGTATGCGATAGCGACAATACAGTCGCGGCTACCTGCACCTATGGCTTCCCTTTTACCTGTGCCGTATGCCAAGATAACATTTGGGCGGTCCAATTCCACCCTGAAAAGAGTCATAAATTCGGAATGCAGATTTTCGGGAACTTTTTAAATCAAGTATGCTAGCCACGCGAGTGATTCCAACATTGCTGCTGCGCGATTCGGGCTTAGTAAAAGGCAGTAAATTCAAAGACCATAAGTATGTTGGCGACCCAGTCAACGCCGTCAGAATTTTTAACACCAAAGAAGTGGATGAACTGGTATTCCTGGACATTAGTGCAACGCTCGCCCGCCGTAAACCCAACTACGGATTACTAGCCGATATCGCTTCCCAAGCATTCATGCCGTTCGGATACGGCGGTGGCTTGGCATGCATAGCCGATATCGAAACCTTATTCAAGATAGGTGTTGAAAAGGCTATTCTCAATACCGCAGCGGTGCACAACCTTGGATTCGTCCACGACGCGAGCAGAGTTGCCGGTGCTCAAAGCATTGTTGTCTCTATGGATGTACGGAAGTCGCTGCTAGGTAAATACCATGTCTATACAAATTCGGGCCAAGTCAACACAAAACTCGACCCAATAGAGTTGGCCAAACGTATGGAAGATGCTGGTGCTGGAGAAATAATCCTTACCTCCATCGACAAGGAGGGAACCGGCAGCGGGTATGACTTGGAATTGATACGCAAGGTCGCCTCTGCTGTAGGAGTTCCCGTAGTTGCTTCTGGCGGCGCAGGCTGTTTACAACATCTGAAAGAAGCTGCCCAATCGGGCGCCTCCGCAGTAGCGGCGGGTAATATGTTTACCTTCCATGGTAAGCATAAGGCCGTACTGATTACATATCCAGAATACTCTGCCCTGGAAAGTCTATTTGAGGAAGGCGCTTGATGCTAGACCGTCATTACCAAATGTGCAGCCATTGCGTTATGGATACTACCGATCCAGATATCACGTTTGATATCGCCGGTGTGTGTAACCATTGTCAGAAGTTCGAATCTGAGACGCGTAAAAGGTGGTTCCCGAACGATGAAGGAGAGCACTTACTTGCCCGGACTATAAGTGAGGTAAAAAAGACCGGCCGAGGGCAAGAATATGATTGCATAATAGGTTTGAGCGGCGGTGTAGACAGTTCTTACTTGGCGCTAAAAGTCAAAGACTTCGGCCTTCGGCCGCTGGTTGTACATGTGGACGCAGGCTGGAACAGCGAGTTGGCCGTCTACAACATAGAACAGGTGGTGAAATACTGTAATTACGATCTGCATACCCATGTGATAAATTGGGACGAAATGCGAGATTTGCAGCTAGCTTATTTGAAGGCGGGCGTTGCTAATCAAGATGTGCCACAGGATCATGCTTTTTTTGCTTCTCTTTATCACTTTGCTGTAAAAAGCAATATTAAATATGTGATTAGCGGTGGAAACATCGCCACCGAAAGCGTATTTCCTGCAGCATGGCAGCATGCCGCTATGGATGCCATAAACTTACATGACATCCATAGACATCATGGCACGCTTGAATTGCATGACTATAAAACGATCAGTATTCTCCAATACTATCTTTATTACCCTTTTATATACCGTATGCAAACGATACGCCCATTGAATTACATGGACTACGATAAACGTAAAGCGGTGGCGTATTTGAAACAGGAGATAGGATATAAAGAATACGGGCGCAAGCATGGCGAGTCGGTATTCACCAAGTTTTTCCAAAATTATTATTCGCCCGTAAAATTTGGGTACGATATCCGTCGACCACATTTATCAAGCTTGATTCTCAGTGGCCAGAAAACACGGAAGGATGCATTAGCCGAATTGGAAGAACCTCTCTATGAGTCTAATGAGCTTAAAGAAGATAAAGCCTATATAGCCAAAAAACTACAAATATCGACCCAAGAACTAGACGCATATATTTCTGCCCCTAATGGGCACTATTCTCAGTATAAGAACTGGAATAATCGTTTGCGTTTTCTTAAGGCCGCCCAAACTTTCGCTGAAAGAGTCCTGCAGCGGGACATTAAAAATTATGGCTAGGCAAGCTAATAAAATGAATTGGCGTTCAGTATATATATTGTGCTTTAAGGTATAGGGCATGTGCGGCATCGTAGGCGGGTGGTGGCGAGCCTCACCGGGTAATTTGGAGAATAATTCTGCCGCAGCCCTGCGCGCCCTCTCCAAACGAGGACCTGATGATAAGGGATTCGATATATTTAGCCTCAACTGCGGCACTTTAGGTTTAGGGCACACTAGGCTAGCCATTATCGATTTAAGCTCTGCGGGCCATCAGCCTATGCGTTCCGCGGATGGGCGGTACACCATTGTTTTCAACGGCGAAATCTATAACTATCGCGAGCTTCGTCAAACTCTTGTCCAATTAGGGCACAGTTTCGTCTCCGATTCGGATACGGAAGTTTTATTGGCTGCTTGGGCGGAATGGCAGCGCGCGTGCCTCGCGAAATTGGACGGGATGTTCGCCTTCTGCATTTATGATCGCCATAACTCAACTCTAACCTGTGCCCGCGACGCGTTCGGTATCAAGCCCTTTTTCTATCAGCATGGCGTGAACCGTTTCGTGTTCGCTTCCGAACAAGCCGCACTGCTAGCTCTGCGTGCCGAGCCACCAAAAGCAAATTGGCAACGCGCTTATGATTATCTGGTGCATGGAGACTATGACAGCACGGACGCTACTTTTATCAAGGACGTACAGCACCTTCTGCCAGGTTGTGTGATCGGGTTCGATATGGCAAACGGCCGTCTTCAGCCCGTAGAGCGCTGGTGGACGCCTAAGATCGAGGTGCGGCAGGCTTTAAGCTTTAGCCAAGCCGTGGAGGCCACGCGCGAACAATTCCTGCAGAACATCCGACTCCAATTGCGCAGCGACGTGCCGCTCGGAGCAGCGCTGTCGGGGGGGATAGATTCATCTGCGGTCGTATGTGCCATGCGGCATGTAGAGCCAGACCTACCCATCAATACTTTCAGCTATATCGCAACGGGTTCTGACGTATCAGAGGAACGCTGGGTGGATTGCGTGAACTCCGCAGTAGGCGCCCATGCACATAAAATCACTGCGGATGGCGCCGACTTGGCGGCAGACTTGGATACCATGATCACAGCCCAGGGCGAGCCATTCGGTAGCACAAGTATTTACGCTCAATACCGTGTTTTTCAATTAGCTCGTGAAAGAGGGATAACAGTAACATTGGACGGGCAAGGTGCTGATGAGCTTCTGGCGGGCTATAGCGGTTATCCAGGGTACCGGCTGCTTAGTCTTCTAGAAACGGGCGAATTTATCCGAGCTCAACGGTTTGCTGCTCGCTGGGCCGGATGGCCAGGAAGAACATATTCGCAAGCGTGGATGCATTTTGCTAACGTGACACTTCCCGATACCTTGCATAGAGTCGCGAGGCGGTATTTGGGCAGGAATGCCGAGCCCACATGGCTCCGTACCGGGTTATTGAGGGACGCAGACGTACATATGCAAGAACATCGCTATCGTCTGAAACCTCAAGCAAAAGGGCGTCGCGTCGTTGAGCAGCTTGCAGACGCACTACAGCGACGTGGCCTGCCGCATCTATTGCGCCACGGTGATCGGAACGCCATGCAATTCTCTATAGAAAGCCGTGTACCATTTTTAAATATCGCCATGGCCGACTTGATGCTGTCCATGCCTGAAGACTATCTTGTCTCTCCACGCGGCGAGACGAAACATGTGTTTCGGGCAGCAATGCGCGGCATCGTACCCGATATCATCCTCGACCGTAAAGACAAGATAGGTTTTGCCACTCCTGAGAAATCCTGGCTGCTTGGAATGGCGCCAACCATACGGACCTGGCTGCATGACAGCGATGCCATACCTTTCCTGGATCGAGAGGCGCTGCTGCAAGCTTTCGATAGGGTCGCAGCACATAAGAGTGACTTTACCTGGCAAGTATGGCGTTGGGTTAACTTCGTTCGCTGGTATCACAACATGGGCGTTCAATCATGACCGGCATCAAAGTCGCCCATCTCACTTCGGCTCATCCGCGCTTTGATACTCGCATTTTTGTTAAAGAGTGCCGCTCGCTGGCAAGTGCAGGCTATCACGTCAGCCTAGTTGTGGCGGACGGACTAGGTGATCAGCACATAGACGGTGTAAAGATATTCGACGTGGGCTCTTCGCATGGAAGAGTCCATCGCATGCGGCATACCACACGCCTTGTTCGCAAAAAAGCAGAGGAGATTGATGCAGACATCTATCATTTGCATGATCCGGAACTAATGCCGATAGGCTTGTCATTACGACGTGGAGGAAAACACGCTATTTTTGACGCACATGAAGACCTTCCCAAGCAGTTACTTACCAAACCGTACTTGAACGCCGCCTCTCGCAGAGTGCTATCACTTACATTTTCCCGCTATGAAACTTGGGCGTGCCGGCAATTTACAGCTATCGTGGCCGCCACACCCTTTATAGGCGAGAAGTTTCTGCTCATCAACCCAAGCACGGTTGTTGTGAACAACTATCCTGTACTAGGTGAACTTTCGAGTGTAGATAGTGGGTGGCACAATAAACACAAGGCTGTTTGCTATGTTGGAGGCTTGGCCGGCACACGCGGCATACGCGAAATCGTCAGAGCAATGGAGCTTGTGGGCGACGATACCCGGCTTCTTATTGGGGGAAAGTTCGGCGAAGCTGGGCTGGAAAAAGAGGTCAAGCAATATCCTGGCTGGCAACATGTTGAAGACCGCGGATGGCTGGATCGACAGGGAGTACGGCAGATTCTGCAGCAATCCATGGCAGGATTAGTTACTCTTCATCCTACACAAAATTATATAGATGCCTTACCTGTAAAAATGTTCGAGTACATGAGTGCAGGTATTCCAGTTATCGCGTCCGCCTTTCCATTATGGAAGAACATCATAGAAAAGGCGGCCTGCGGCGTTTGTGTAAATCCGCTAGATCCACAGGCCATCTCCGAAGCCATCATAAAAATCACTACTCAGCCTGACTTGGCGAAAAAAATGGGCCAAAATGGCCAACAAGCCGTACGCCAACACTATAACTGGCAGATTGAGGAACAGAAATTATTGTCCCTTTACTCAAAGATTGTCCTTCAGGTGAGGGCGATACAAACGTAGCTTGCCCATATTTGCCGCCAGCACAGCTAGCAACCACAGCATTACGACCACTACTAAATAAAAATCTTCTGTAAAGTTACTAAGGCCAGTAATAGCAAGATCCTTATAGTGCAAAGCTATCCATACCACCAAGCCTACTTTCAGCGGTGTATTTTCAAAGCGCTCTAGCAGGGCAGATACGATATACAGGCCGATGCCCACAAAAAATGGTGCGATGATCGCCCCCAAGTATCCAAAATTAGCATACATTTCCCCCCAAAAAATAGTCGGAGCGCTACCCACTACGCCACTCTGCTCGACATCTGGAAATTTCCAATTCATGATTTCAACGGGCAAGTTATAAGGAGTGTGTGGCAACAAGCCATGGAGATTCGGGAAGCTGGCTCCCCAGAGAAAATCATGATGCGCGGGGAAATACTCCAAATAGTAATAGGCCGGACTGATTTGGCCTGTAAACGCTCGGCTTAAAACGGCGGCGAAAGCCGCCTCTGCATTACCGCTGCCCATGAATTTAAGGTAAAACATAATCAAGACCGCGAGCGAAAAAATACCAAATACCAACCCTCTCCCTATGGGATACTTGCCCTGATGCCGAACAATTACGTTGGTAAGGAATAATCCGATCAATAGAAAAACGATGGGCGCCTTTTCGGTCGCCATAATGGCCACAAAAGCTGATACCCCCAATGTGATGCAAAACCAGTTAAAGGCGGAGCGGCTCCTTTTTAATTGCCAATGGGCATATAGAGTGAACAGGATAACCATCATCATGTCCGACATCATGACCTTGTACCAATGATATTTGCCGGGAAAATCGTTGGTCATTGCGCTACGCGCTAACTTTGCAGCAGGTAATCCTTGAGTCAAGGCAGCCCAAATAGCAGTCTTCGGAACATGATAAAGATATAGACCGAGTGCCACTACACATACAAGCAATAAAAACAGGCTTGCCTTGCCTTCTGCCTCGTGTAATGGTCTTATAGGCTGTCTATAAAATCCGTCACTCAGCCGTCCAAACACACTGCCCGCCCCGACGAAACCAAAGACCAGACCCAGCATCGTCCAGCTTGTAAGGCAAAGAATGATGAATATTAAATACTTGTCCTGGACCCCTGTAAGGTAGCGGTATTCGATCCAGGCAAAGTAAAGAGGCAAGGTACCGAAATAATCGAATATAAAGATAGTTATCAGCAACAGGCCCAATATCGAGAATCGCCCTAAAGGCAATCCAAATAGGCGCATTAACAACACAAGCAACACCGGAAAGGCCACATATGCGGTCAGAAATAAAAGGTCCACTATCCACTCAATCTATGAGTTGTTGCTGCTTAAAATTGCATTGTCAAAAAGAAAATATGCATCAATCCAGCAGCAAATAACCACGCCGCTATCCCGCGCCAGCATTTACTAATATGCTGGATAAACTCAACAGGCTTGATCTCCATAGTCTTTCCAACTATGAATAGGTATACCACGTAGAAAAGGAAACCTGCTATCGCATATGTTTCTGCAATGACACCAGGCGCTAATAAGGCAGCGAGCCAAACCATGCCGGCGCGAAGGGCCAAGCCAAACACCTGCAGCCGCATCGCCCAGAATTGATTGTTTGTTATATGCAAGGCCATCGAAATTGATGAAGCCAGGAATTGCATGATGATCCACGGAGTGATCCATGCAACGAGTTGCCCCGCTCGAATCCACTCCGAGCCGAAAACTAGTCCAAACGCTTGTGGAGCAATAACGCCAATAAACATCATTGGGCCTACACCCGCCGAAGTAAGTCCCCCGAATGTACGTAACGTAAATGGCTTGAGCCGACCGGCACGATATTCTTGCGGTGCATGGGACAAATACACTTGTCCCACCGCGCCACCAATCAATGCTATAGGCGCTTGCATGACCCGTATGGCAAGCATTAGAAATCCAGCCTCCGGGCCGGCGGCCATGGCTGCTATGATGATAATAGGGAGCTGAATAGCGGCACTATTGGCCAGTGCTTCTATTGTCGAATATTTCGGAAAACGCTCATACGCACGCCACAGCCGTTTCAAGTCGCTTAGGGAAATGGGCGAAATTAAAGGCTTGGTTCCTTTGAGAGCGAGCTTGCCCAAGCTGATGGCGCCTGCCCCGCCGCTTATGATTTGCCCCAATAGTAAGCCCAAAGGTCCATTGCTAAACAAACCCATCCCTATCTGGGTCGCCGTGCCAGCGGACGTTTGGACCATGTTGGTTTTAGCGACCGCCGAAAATTGCTTCTTGCGAGTCGCCCAGAATTGAAATGCATTATAAAGACCACTAAAGATTATTCCGACGGGGAGCAGCCATAGGTATGGCCCAAGGCCTGGTTGGTCTAGCAGTTTAATGACCTCAGAACCAAACAAGCCTACGACTGCGACGGTTAGCAAAGAGATGCCAAACACACTGGCTACCGCTATTACCAGTAGGCCGGTCGCATCCCGATCGTCCTCGGGGATAGGGATTGCAATTTCCAGGCGTAGGCAGGCTATGACAGAAATTATCCCAAGAATTGCGGCATAAACCGCTAGAATGCTGAAATCGTGAGGTGTATATAAACGCGTGATTAGCGGCAGGGCTAGAAAAGCTACGGCTTGTGCGACTGCCGTGCCGCCAGCCAATACACCAACGGCACGAACGAATGTGCCTTTCCAGAAAGTTTTAAGCCGTGTGAAGGCGGCCATTACGCTAGAGCTTTCTGCACGATGAGGGCCACGTGCCTATGGAACAACCTGCTTGTGCAAGCACCCACCACTAAGCATGTAACGAGCCCCAGTGTGCTGGCACACCGCCTCCCCATCACCGCTAAGGGGCAAAGCTAATTGCTCGCCAAATTCGCTCATCCATCCGATTTGCCTAGCGGGGACGCCAACCATGAGCGCATATGCTGGCACGTCTTTATTTACTACTGCGCCAGCCCCGATGAATGCAAACTCGCCTATGGTTACCCCACAGATTACCGTGCAGTTAGCACCAAGCGTAGCGCCCTTTTTGACTAGCGTATTTCGGTACTCATCCTTGCGTTCGATAAGGGACCGAGGGTTATAAACATTAGTGAAAACCATGCTGGGGCCACAAAATACGCCGTCTTCCAAAGTTACATTGTCGTAGACGGAAACGTTGTTTTGAACCTTGCAGTTATCACCAATCAACACTTTATTGCCGACAAAAACATTTTGTCCTAGCGACACCCCTTTACCTATACGCGCACCACTACAAACATGGACAAAATGCCAGACACGCGATCCTTCGCCAATTTGCGCGCCATCATCAACTATGGCGCTCGGATGCTGGTAGTGGCTCATTTCAGGAAGGGGTGGTAGTCGCCCGTCAACGGGGCGATATTTGCATTGCGTATTGCCGCTACTGTTGCAATCGCTGTGCGATTCTCTTCCAGGCCAAAACCGCGCCCCGCCAGGATTTCCTCATAGCTGCGCGTATGCAAGTCTGTAAAGCCACCGGAGAATTCGATTTCCTCTCCATCCACAGTTATCGACCGATAGGTTCTCTGCCCGGCTTCTCGCTGCTTGGCAGGAACGTCTTCCACATCAACCGAAAGGAACCAGCGCACACGTGCATGTTCATATTCAAGATAACCTGCCGCCTTCGTGTCTGAGGAATGATGGACGACGTTGTCTTGCAATGCGCCAAAGATGAAGTGCAACATATCAAAAAAATGGACGCCAATATTGGTGGCGATCCCACCCGATTTCTTTATATCTCCCTTCCATGATTGTAAATACCAATGTCCCCGCGAAGTTATGTAGGTCAGGTCAACTTCGTGCTTGGCATCTTTCTTCTGGCCTTGAACTTTTTCGCGCAAAGCGACTATGGACGGATGCACACGCAACTGAAGTATGGTGTTAATCTTATGGCCCGTATCGCGCTCGATGTCGAGCAGCCCGTCAATGTTCCAAGGATTCAGAACAAGCGGCTTTTCGCAGATAGCATCCGCCCCCGACCGCAAAGCGAAGCGCATGTGCGAGTCATGCAAATAGTTGGGCGAACAGATGGACACATAATCAATGCGGCGACTGTCGTTAGCACGGCGAATTTTGTCGATGTGCCTGTCAAAGCGTTCGAACTCAGTAAAAAATTCGGCATCCGGGAAGTGGCTATCAATAATTCCCACTGAGTCATTTACATCTAGCGCTGCGACCAATTGATTGCCGGTTGCCTTGATGGCTTGCATGTGGCGCGGCGCAATATACCCAGCAGCACCAATAAGGGCGAAGTTTTTCATAGAAGACAGTAAAACAGTATTATCGTTTCGAATTAATGAGTAGAGCAGGCATTACGCCCGAGCCGGTCACCCCCTTTCCTGCTAGCTGCGGGTGATGGCAGATTTTAGCAGAGGCCGCAGATACATTTTCCCGCAACCAATTGGGCCCGCTCCCAGGACAGGTTATGCTTCCGCCAGCTGCGACCATTGCCAGTTGTAAAATGCCATACCCACAGGATAAGCTGCAGGCACCTGGACATACGCCTATTTAAGCTACTTTTCTATACAGAAAGTAGCGCGTATTTCTTTTTGTTACTTTATGCGTATGAACATTGCTACCCCCAGCGCGTGCTGGACCAATATTGCATCTGCCAACGTCTTTTTGCTGTATTCGCTGACCCTGTCGGTACCATCCGGTTATTCCTACGGCGCAGCCTTACTTCTGTTGACAAGTCTCGCATACCTTACTTTTGTGAAGCGCCCAAAAATTAGTGGCGAAGACAAAGTGCTAATTTTGTGCTTGCTTGGTATTTTTTTATTGGCTGCTGTAACGTTAGCACTGCATGGAGAAAAATTAAAGCTACTGGACCAAAGCAGCCGGTTTTTGTTAGCGATACCTATTCTATGGTTTCTTATTGAACATCCCCCACGCCTAGCTTATCTTTGGGCCGGTCTGTCTGTGGGGGCGATAACTGCCGCTGGCGTAGCCTATTGGCAGTTGCAGATAGCAGGTATAGAGCGAGCGGCCGGATTCGTAACCAGCGCAATCCCCTTCGGAAACTTGGGATTGGCGATGGGCATATTTTGTATTGCGGGTTTGTTTTGGGTGACTACCGAACGTAAATACCAAAAGCCCTGGCGCCTCTTCTTGGCTTTAGGGGCACTGGCTGGTATTTATTGCTCATTGGCGTCAGGATCGCGCGGTGGATGGATTGCATTACCGCCAGTATTGCTCATATTCTGTATCGCCTTTCTTAATCATACAAATCGGCGACGTGCAGCAGGGTTGATCGCTGCACTAATCTTGATAAGTGCAGCACTCTTTGAGGCTTCCGGAACTGGAATCAGGGCAAGGATAGACGAGGCTTTCCAGCAAATCGATAACTATACAGAGCAGCACGATGCAGAATCATCCGTAGGTGTACGCCTGGAAGCTTGGCGAGCTGCATTAATCAATATCCCAGAGAAGCCTTTATTGGGATGGAGCCCGGAGCAATATCAAGAACAGTTGGAACTTCAAGTCAAGAATGGACAAGTTCATCCCTATGTATTGCATTTGTCTAACTCCCACAATAATTATGTAGAGGTACTATTGTTTCAAGGGGTTATTGGCTTGATCGCTCTATTGGCGCTTTACCTGTTTGCCTTCTTGTTTTTCTACAAACGCCTATTCTCATCCGACAGAATTATCAAAGTGCTGGCGGTCTGTGGCGCTTCGTTTTTGGCTTCGTTCTTTATTTTCGGCCTGACGCATGTCATTCTAGGCCGAAATAATGGGGTAATTTTCTTTGTCATGACGCTGGCGATTTTTTGGGGCTGCATGCGCCATCGCGAAAATATGCTGGCAGCAAATACAAGCTAGGAGCTTGTCCAGGAAAATCGCTCTAAGCACATTCTCTCCACACTCCATCAGTTTCGTTGGCTGTATCCGCCTCAATCGTGATCACGCAATTTTTCGCTGTGGCTCCTGCTCCAATGCCTCTCACCAGCCTGTTGCTCATGTCGGTAGTGGGCGGCATACTGCTTCACAAACGCTACGCTCGTTTAGGCTGGACGTTCATACTCGTGAGCCTCGGCGGTCTGACAACATTAAGCATGCCAATCACCGCGCAACGGCTCATCCACACCCTGGAAGTCTACGCCCCCGCCAGTCCTACTGACCTGGAACAGGCCCAGGCTCTTGTGGTGCTGGGAGGAGGCATCGAGCAAAACCAGCCGGAGTATGCGGCCGATGTGCTGAACGGATATACACTGGAACGCATCCGTTATGCGGCGTTCCTTTATCAGCGGCACGATCTTCCCATCCTTGTTACAGGCGGCAGTCCGCTGGGGGGCGAGGCCGAGGGCTGGGTCATGAAGCGCGAGCTGGAGACCTTGTTCAGCGTGCCGGTGCGCTGGCTGGAAACCGGGTCGAACAACACGGCGCAGAACGCGGAGTTTTCACGGCGTATTCTTCAGCAGGCGGGTGTGGACAGAATCGCTCTGGTGACCCACGCTTGGCATATGCCGCGGGCGAAGGCGGCGTTTGAACGGGCGGGTTTTACCGTGGTGCCGGCGCCCACGTCGTTTCAAACGACGGCGATGCCGGGCGTGATGAAATTCGTGCCGCAGGCGCATTATCTGGATATGAGCAATATCGCGCTGCGGGAATGGCTGGGGCTATGGTGGTATGCCTTGCTCCACGAACAGGCTGCGGGCATGCGGTAGGATACGTGGTCACTCTATTCATACCACGCCCTTAACAATGTCACAGCCGCTGACCAATATTTCCCTGCTTCAGATGCGCGCCTTCTTGGCGGTTAGCGAGTACGGCAGTTTTACTCAGGCCGCGCAAGCTCTTCATCGAACGCAGCCGGCAGTCACAATGCAGGTGAAGCAATTAGAAGAAACCCTGGGGCTTAAGTTGCTGGACCGGTCTACGCGTCGCCTGCGCCTTACTGCGGCAGGACGGGATTTGACACCCGCCATCTCGGCACTACTGCAGCAACTTGACGCCATGGTGGAATCCTCTCGCGATATCGTGGAAAAGCGGGGCGGCATCATACGGATTGCCTGCCTGCCCTCGACCACTATTGCGGCGTCCGGATACGCCGATTATGACGTGTCGCTGGGGCTGGGAATTTTCGCGCCGAAAGGCACTCCTGATGCGTTGATTAATAAGTTGCGTCGGGACATCAACTTGGCGCTGAAAGATGAAAGCCTTCAGAAGCAATTTGCGATGGAAGGCGTAGAACCGACAACGAGAACCCCCGCGGAATTCAAAGCGACATTGCGGAAGGATATCCAAGAAAAGGAAGCGCTGATGAAAAAGCTGAATATAACGCTGCAGTGAGGCGCAACGCGGATGCGTGATTGAGCACAATCAGCTGAAATATGCCGCCTTCCTATCTCAGAGGTACAAGCCGCCCGTTTTGTTACGGGCGGCAGTCCGCTTGGCACTGCCCACTATAGAGCAGCAGCTACGGCTTCGTCGTCAGCGGGACGGGGTCCAGAGAGTGCGTTGCGGGTATGTTTGAGGGGCTCAAGTAAACGGGAAGGCGAGTCTTGGACGCGGTCGAAGGTTTAGGCTAGGACATGCTCTTGCTACCGCTACGCCTCAGGCTGACGTAGATCGATGCCCCTTAGCTAACATAGGCGTGAGCAGAGGCAGATGCGTCGCAGTCCAAAGGATGGCCAATATTTCAGTGCCGTAAACCTTTAGCAGCCCAGCGAACGACAGCTTCTCTAACATCAAGCGCTTCCAAGCCTCTAAGTCCGTATATTCAATAAGAATAGCCTGCAGCGAAACTTCTATTGGACTATCGCTCGTACGACGAGATACGCTAGGCTTTCTCTATATAGAGGTTAAGCCATAACCCGTACAGAAATATAACTTCGAGAGGAGCAAAAAAATGAAATTCATATCTAGGCTCGTAGCGAAAGGGCCGGCCACATTGCTTGCGTGCGCTGCGCTGGCAGTCGGCAGTAGCGCATGGTCATCCGAATCTGAAAAGCATGCTCTTATTCAGTTAGCGCAAGAAATGGCGCCTTTTTCGGTTCGAGTGGTCGGGCCACCTGTCAATTCTCAAGAATGGAATTTTATCGACAAGGGCTTCTGGAAAACGACCGTAGCTGAGCTTTCAGCCGGTAAATTGAAGGTACAACATAACAGTGTCACGGAGCTGAATGTCCCACCCAGCGATGTATTTCAATTGACAGCACGGGGAACATTCGACTTGGCCGACGTTACCGCCAATTACGGGGCAGGTGAACTAGTCGCGCTTGATGGCATAGACCTCGCAGGGGTTGCAAGCTCAATGGAAATCGAATCACAGGTGCTCCAAGCGTATCACCCTGTGATCAGCAAGCGCCTCAAAGAGCGCTTCCGGCTAGAGCTGCTCGGACTCGGTGTTGGTGGCCCACAGGTGTTTTTCTGCCGACAGGAAGTACGTAGCCTGGATGACCTTAGAGGGCTGAAGATTCGCGTTAGCAGCAGCACACTTGCTGACTTCCTATCGGGGCTGGATCTAAATATCATGCCAATATCCATGTCCTTAAGCGAAGTGCTGCCAGCATTGCAGCGCGGCGTTGTTGATTGTGTTATTACCGGCGCAATGGCTGGCAATGTAGCGAAGCTTCACGAGGTTTCATCGTCGCTGTATACCCTGATTTTAGGGTGGTCACCAAAAGCGAGAATCGCTAATTCGCGTTTCATCGAAAAGCTCGACGCAACGCAACGGGAATGGCTGTTTAAGATGACACAGTACTACTATGAGCACGTGAATAATGTTGTCCAAAAAGCCAACCTAAATGAAGGCATCTGGTGCACCGTCGGAGATTCTCGCTGCACCATGGGTGGAAAAGAAAACGTGACGCTAGCCAAATTGGTACATGGTGACCCAACCGGCAAAGATCTGGAAAAAGCCAAAGCGGCTGTGGCCAAAAGCGTCCTACCTTCCTTTGGCAAGGCGTGCGGCAACGAGTGCGCCGCCGACTGGGATAAAACTGTAGGCCCAATCGTAGGCTTAAAGATAAACGCCGCACAGTAACAACAATAAAGGCGGGCCGATTGCGCCCGCCTTTTCTATGGAAGGTACAAGTTATGTACAGACTTTCCCGACTGCGCGGACGTCTTGCCGTGTGTGCACGCGCAGCATCCCTCCTTAGTCTTTACGCGCTGCTTGCGATAACACTATATGTCTGCCTCGATGTGATGCTGCGTAAGCTGTGGGCAATATCCCTTTCCGGCGGTGACGAACTGTCCGGATACGCACTCGCAATGGCCGTCGGCTGGTCAGCGGCATATGCGCTATATCAAGACAGCTTTATTCGCGTCGACTTCCTTCATCGACGCTTCCCTTTGAAACTACGCGCATGGAGCGATCTTGCCGCCACTGCGACGTCCGCTGTCTTTGCTGTGTTCCTAACATGGTATGCGGTAAAGCTAGGCTGGGAATCCCTGTCATTCGGTGTGGTATCGAACACCCCACTTCGGGTGCTGTTATGGATTCCGCAGTTCGCGTGGGCTACTGGCTTCCTCTTCTTCAGTCTTTCGGCCATTCTGTTGTTCCTCGAAACGCTGGCCTTGATACTTGTTGGCAAACACGACAAGGTCATCACGCTAGTCAACGCACCTTCAAACGCATCTATCTGAGACTGCCGCCTTTATCACTCTATTGAGGCATTACACAATATGGTCCCACTTATCCTAGCGTGCACCTTCGTTCTATTATTCGTTGCCATCCCTGTTCACGTAGTGATTGGCGGCGTAGCAACGGCACTGAGCATGTCCAGCCCCGTTCCCGTGCTTGACGCCATAGGGCTATCTGCTTGGGCGCAGTCCAATAACTACATTCTTGTATCCATACCGTTATTTATTCTGTTCGGCGAGATGCTTGTCCGCAGCGGATTGGCTGGGGATATGTATGATGCCATCGCTCCTTGGCTAAATCGGGTGCCCGGCCGACTAATGCAAACCAATATCGCAACTTCAGGCGTGTTTTCTGCGATCTGCGGGTCAAGCGTTGCAACGACAGCCACTATTACGTCTATCGCGTTGCCGCAAATTGATCGCCACGGCTATAACGAACGGTACTTCTTAGGCTCAATAGCTGCGGGCGGTACGCTGGGTGTACTCATCCCGCCTTCCATTAATCTAATCGTCTACGGCTCCATTACTAACACATCGATTCCTGACCTTTACCTCGCCGCTATCGTTCCCGGGATCCTTTTGGTATTGCTGTTCATGGGTATAACAGCACTAATAAGCTTGATCAACCCTGGAGTGGCAGGAACTGGCGTATCAGTATCTTGGCGAGAAAAATTTCGTGTATTGCCGTCGTTGTTGCCTCCGGCTCTGCTATTTCTGATAGTAATAGGAACCATCTATGCGGGTATCGCGACCCCCACTGAAGCGGCCGGCCTCGGCGTAGCGTTCACGTTTCTGTTAGTCATCGTACGCAGGAAATTTTCATTCACGATGTTGAACGAGTCGCTACTGGCGACCGCGCGCACAACGACGTTCCTCATTATGATCATGATCGCAGCTGCGTTTTTGAATTTTGTTTTAGGGCTGCTATCTTTCTCAAGTATGTTGGAACAGTATACGACTGGGCTAGGATTAGGCCCTTATGCAACGATAGCTGTAATCATCCTGGTATACATTGTCCTAGGCTGCTTCCTAGATGGGCTGACCATGACAGTCTTAACGGTACCAATGATAGCCCCTTTGGTAGTCCAACTGGGATTCGACCCGATCTGGTTTGGGATCTTAGTTGTAATCGTGACAGAAATCGGACTGGTAACGCCACCGGTCGGAATGAATTGCTTTGTCATTCAAGCCATCCGTAAGCGAGGCTCATTGAACGATATATTCATAGGCGTGCTCCCCTATCTGTTAGTTTTGTTGTGTATGACTGTACTGCTTGTCGCTTATCCCGGCATCGCACTCTGGTTTCGCTAGCTTGCATTATTGGAGAAGCTGTCATGGCTATATCTAAATTTCCGGTCGAAAATGATCTGATCTTAAAGTCCACTCCTGAAACAACGCACTGGGGTTATCTGGATGCCACGATTGATCCGGTGCTAGAAATATCCACCGGCGCATCGGTTCGCATCGAATGCGTTTCCGGGAACCCTGAATGGATGCCGAAAATAACTGATCGGCGGTTTACTCCTCTTCCAGAGTTGTTGGACATACATCGTAGATCAACCCGTGATATCGGCAACCATATATTGACTGGGCCGATATATATACATGATGCCCAAGTAGGTGATGTTCTGGCGGTGCATATTACCGACATTAACTTTCGCGAGCCCTGGGGTTACAACATGTCGCGCCCCTATATCGGTACTTTGCCAGAGCGATTCCCAAATCATCACTTGGCCCATATCCCTTTAGATATTTCGCGCGAAGTCGCATTATTGCCTAGTGGACTGGAAGTGCCTTTATCACCCTTCTTCGGCCAGTTAGTCGTTGCCCCGCCGCGTAAGTTTGGTCGCCAAGGCAGTAAAGAGCCCCGTGAATATGGTGGGAATATCGACTGTAAGGACATTGTCTCCGGCAGCGTAATCTTCCTACCCGTATGGAATGAAGGGGCGCTATTTTCAGTCGGCGACGGCCATGCCGTACAGGGAAATGGAGAAGTTAACGGCTCCGCGCTCGAAACGTCATTGGAAGGTGTATTCGAATTTCACGTTGTTAAAAACCTAGGCTGGACTATGCCTCGCGCGCTAACCCCGTCCCACCTCGTAACGTTTGGCTTTGACGTGGATCTTGATGCGGCTGCTCGACAGGCGTTGTCTGATATGCTGGACTGGCTGATTGATCTTACAAGATTAAACGCTGAAGAAGCATATATGCTGGCCAGCTTCGCCGTTGACCTCGAGATCACGCAAACAGTTAATAATGTGAAAGGAGTGCACGCCAAACTTCGTCGCAGTGTGTTGAAAAACGAGCAACCTAAGTATTTTTGAGCGCGCACACGCCTTGGTGTCTAAAGGCACCGACAGTCTGGCGAGGGCCTGCGGCAATGATGACAAACAGCTCAGGCCATAGCGCAACGCCGACGTCCCAGGGCTGCGAGCGCCTGGAACAATCGAAGGCCGCCGGGGGCCAGTTGCCATCGGTTCGCAGCCAACCAGTTCCGGCTGCTGCCGGCCTCGCATTATCCGCTGCGCCACCTGTACGTGCATGCCGCGCGCGCCATGGCGTCGTAACCCCTACCCAAGTGCTGCCTCCGGCAGGCGATAAAGCAACGGAGGTAGGGGAATTGCGCCTGCCGCACTGAAAAAACGCTTCCTACGACGCCAATCCCTATCGCCCCATCGTCAGGGCACTCGGTACACCCGAAAATCACTTCAGCAGGTTCGCTGAAGAAATGTCCGGGCTAGTCATCCCAAGCAGTTTCTCGGCCGGCCCCTCCACCAGCTCGGTTGTCGTGCTCATGATTCCACAGCCTCTCGGAAATAGAAACCAAGCACTAAGGTCACCAGAGGAGGGCCAAAGCTTTTTGTGAAATCAAATACCTGTTGGGCGCGCTCCAGTCGTTCTGCTGAAACGGATAGCAAAGCAATCCCAGATAACACAAACAAGCAAACTACGCCAATTAAGATAACATACGCCATCGTCAACCTGGCTTTATCCTTCGGATGCAATTCATTTGCCTCTCCCATGCCTTCAGAGACTACAGAGAGATCAATTTGTTCCGTGTCGGGTTTCTCTTTTGTTTTTCCACTAACCAGCCTCCCCTGTTCTTAGTTTTAAGGCATGATGATAATGCGTTCCTGTTTGCCCTTGTCTTTGTCAGTCGTCCTGATTACGACCTCGCCCCTTTCTTCCGTCGCATCTTGGACGACTTTTAGCAACGCTATAGCACGACGAACGATTTACGACTTGGAAGATGCTCCTGTTGCTGTCTTCAACTCGTAGAGAGTATTGATCAACTTCTCGTCAAATTTAAAGGTGGTAGATGAGGACATGGCAGCTCCTGTCAATGATCATGGTCCATTTTTTATGTAGATACTATGCTATATAAATGCTAAAAAGCTGTATTTTTCAATACTGAAGGAACTGTCGTTGCCAGCAATACGTTCACGAGAAAAAAATAATAAAATAACGTAACCTATTGTTTTTATTGATTTTAATAACCATACTTCGAAATTTGCCAGTCTCCGCCCCAGACGCTCCAGGTAAAACGATTAGGCAACACGAGATTGCTCGACAACAAGATCATGGGCGCTGCTCTAACGCCCGCAACCATCGCCGGAATCTCTGACTCACTCAGCTCGCAATCTAGCCCTGCCCGTTCGACACAGAAATGAGCGTTGCTCCATGGCAGCCTAATCCGACTCACTGGTATGAACCGACGCTCGCAGCCCAGTCTTTCACGCAGCGATCAATGCAGGCATTGCTGCTGATCCGGATACCTATGAATTGGACAAGACCGAATTCAAGGAATTGAAGCGTATGGGGCGCCCGCCCAACGCATCCCCAAAGGTATTCCTGACAGTGTGGTATGACGCTGATATTATCGAAGCGTTCAAAGCGGGGGGTGATGGCTGGCAGACCCGTATGAACCATGCCCTGCGTGATTGGTTAAAAACACACAGGGCATCGCGCTAGGCGCTGCCATTGCGAACATTCGCGCGCCCGGTTCACTGTTTGGGAATACCTGCAGCCTTCACAATTTTTGCGTAATTTTCGCTGTCTTCGGCGATAAATTCTTTGAACTCAGGGGCCGTGCCGACAGCCACATCCAAGCCCAGCTTGTGTAGCTGCGCGGCGCCGTCATCTTGTTTGAACGCATCATTCAACGCGTTGTTTAGCTTTTTTACTACGTCATTCTGCAATCCTGCCGGCCCCAATAAACCGATCCAGGTCAATGCTTCAAAGTTTTTAATACCAGCCTCATTCAAGGTCGGCACATCGGGAAGTGATGAGGACCGTGCAAGCGTCGAGACAGCCAGCGCCCGCAGCTTGCCCGACTGAATATGAGGCAGCGAGGTAGGCACCGGTACAAATATCAAATCAATACTGCCGCCTATCAGGTCAGTGATTGCCGGCGCTGTGCCTTTGTAGGGTACATGCACCATATCAATGCCTGTTGCCATCATGAAGCGGGTGGTCGCGATATGTTCTGTGCTTCCTACACCGGATGTCCCAAAAGTCAATGTGCCAGGCTTAGCGCGTGCTGCAGCGACTAGCTGCGATACATCACTGAACTTACTATCCGCCCGGACCATCATCACTGCGGACTGTGTCGCTATGCGCACGATGGGAGTAAAGTCTTTGGCCGGATCATACGGGAGTTTGCTATATAGGTGAGGGCTGGCCGCTATTGGCGTACCGCTGCTGACCAATAAGGTGTAGCCATCGGAAGCCGCCTTGGCTACTGCGTCAGCCCCGATTGTGCCCGAAGCGCCGGGCTTGTTCTCAATTACGAAAGACTGTCCTAGGCGCTCTCCTAGCTGCTGCCCCACGATACGCGCGACGACGTCATTGCTTCCCCCTGGTGCGAACGGCACCACGATTCTTACGGGCTTGTCGGGATATTGCGCCCAGAGAACAGTCGGGCTTAATAAAAAGGTCGCCATAAAAAAACCCAACAGGCGCGAACGGCGGAATAGCTTTTTGATAATCATTTTGAGTCTCCTCCAGATGGATGGTGTTTTTATATGAAAGGGCACTCAACGCTGTTAAGCCACAGAGGAAATACTGTCGCGCTGCCGCATGCCCTTGAATAGCTGCCCTGGCGAGTTATTTGCGGCCATAGCTCCTACTGCACGCAAAGCCCCCCAAAGAGAGCACTGGTTAGAGGTAAGAACGGGGACTTCAAGGGCCGTCTCTAACATGTCGATTTGGTCCATGGTTAACAAGTTGGTGCAACTGATCAGCACGGCATCACAGCCGGCTATTTCGCGCCTATGCTTCAACACCAAGCCCCCCACTTCTTCTGAGGCGATTTTGGCCACGTTGCGGGTGTCCGGCACTCGAAATGAGTCATAGCCGGAGATAGCAACACCACTTGCCTCAAGGAAACTGATCACGTGGGCATTAACGGCATCGATGTAGGGTGTAACGAGAAAGACTTTGCGAGCGGACAGAGAGGACAAGGCATCGACGACGGTCGAGGTGGTCGTCACGACTTTAATGCCGCAGGCTGCACTGACGTCACTGGCCCATTGTTTCTCTTTTTCGGGACCAAGGATAAAGCCGCCGCTCGTACATCCATATAGAATCACACCGGGCGCCGGATAGCACATAGAAAGATCATTGGCAGCTCTGTCGAGCGATGCATTCATGGCGAGCAGGGACTCTGGGGTTACTTCAGCCGTTGGGCGTGAAAGCCTATTGGTATTGATAGCAACGTTGGGGGGAATGTAATTGGGAAGCTCGCGCTCCATGGCGACGTTTCCCGGTGGCACGACAAGCCCGATTCTTGTAACTTGATTGTTCATAAGAAGTCTCTTGTAGAAGAAAAATGCTGATATTCGCGTATCCGCCGCGCGGCTTAACTTGCACTTCGAAATCAAAGACCATATTCAGATGGTCTTGTGCTCGGCCACGAATATATGGCTTTCAGTGCAAACATTCAGTTATACAGCTCGATCTGCACATGGGATAAACCCAGTGTATTTCCTCCTATGTGGTCGATCCAATATCAGTTTCGCTGTAGGCTATTCTTATTGGCTATACTGTTTTCGGGGCCGCCGTCAACATGCCCGTCGGCGTCCATGCCACCCCGCTGAAGGCAATGGGAACTTGCCCGCCGCGTAATCAGTTTCCAGCAGGCGTTGGCAACTACTTGGCTTGCAGGTTATTTGTCTCGATAATTTCTGTCCAAAGTGCGGTCTGCTTAGAAACATACTTAAGTCCGTGTTCCACAGTACCGCCGACTGGCTGCATGCCCATAGTGGAAAACTTGTCTTTTAACTCGTCGCTATGAAGCACCTCGTCTAGGGCCTGGCTCAGCTTATTTTGAATATCGGTGGGCGTCCCTTTGGGAACAAAAAATGAATACCACGCCGAGAACGAATAATCAGGCACCCCGGATTCCGCTACGGTCGGTATGTCCGGTAAGCTGGGCGCCCGCTCTTTGGATGTAACAGCGAGCGCTTTCACTCGGCCCGAGTCGACCAACGACACCGCTGTGGGAAGGTTTTCAAACATAAGCTGAATCTGCCCGCCCATGAGGTCGGTAGAGGCGGCGGAACTGCCCCGGTACGGTACATGGTCCATGTTCGCATGAGCCTTTTGGGCGAATAATGCAGCGCCCAAGTGGGTGGCCGATCCCAAGCCTGCGGAACCATAGTGGACAATTTCCTTTTTGCTCAACGCCAGTAATTCGCTGACGTTGTTGGCCTTGAATTCATTGTTAGCAATTAATAGACTTGGAAATTCGCCAATGATACTGATCGGGATAATGTCGGTGGTTGGGTCGTAGTTTAAAGTGGGATAAATCTTGTAAGCGGAGTGGATAGGAATTGCTCCGACGCCCAGGGTATACCCATCGGGGTCGGATTTAGCCACTCTTTCGGCTCCAATATGGCCGCTCGCGCCGGGACGATTTTCAACAACGAAGGTCTGACCGAATTTTTGGGACAGCTTTTCAGTGACTATCCTGGCCAGCACATCAGTCGAGCCCCCTGGTGTGTAGGGCACCACCACCCTTACCGCCCTTGAAGGATAGGTTTCGCCGTATGCGGTGGCCGATCCAAACATTGCGGCATAAAAGGCTACAGCTACTACAGATAGCTTGTTCTTCATGAAAATGCCTCCTCCGACACCTTGTGTGGCAACATAAGTAGTAGGGACGCTGCCGTATCCGATCAGCTTGGTGCGTCTATATCTGCTCGACTGATAATGGCAATTCGGTAGTGGCTTGTAAGCCACGGCTAGCGTCCAGACTAATAAGCAGGCTCGATGTCTGATGGACGACCGCTTGGGAATTTATGGGCAATATCAAGGTTGAAGAGGCTTCTTGTATTACGGCTGGCCCCGATACAAGCTGCCCAGTCGTTAGCGCATCGCGATCATATACAGGGATGTCCTGATAGCTTTGGTCAGCATCCATCCAGACGGGTCTCGTGCCGACCTGGGCATGTTGTCCGGAGATCTTCGTGGACTTGGTCTCTAGTGCTCCCCCACCTGCGGGGGCTGTAAGCGCAACCCGAATGTTTACGATTTCGACGTCGCCGACAGGGGGAAGCCTGCCAAAGCTTTTTATGTAGCTTTCTTCAAACGCTTGCTTTATGGTCGTTTCAGTAGCGGCGCTGTAAGGCCCGGCTGGCAGGTCCGTGATCACCTCGAACCCTTGGCCCACATAGCGCAGGTCGGCTGCCCGTTGAATAGTTGGGCAAACGTCCCCCTGGCTTAGTGTTTCACGTATGACCAGATTGGCATCGTGTTCGAGCCCGGCATAAAGCGCTTCAAGCTGCTCCCAATCAAGCCGGCTCATACGTTGAGACACGGTCTGATATTGCCCCTGTTTTTTGTAGTCCTTAGCGCCGGGATCAGGCAGCGATTTTATATTGACTCGCATGCCAGCGTTTTTCGTATTCCATAGGGCTCACGTAGCCCAATGACGAGTGTAGTC
>Ga0182735_1000517_pt1 | contig 31018 bp, 29 predicted proteins | sample eDN5th30CKraftMG_FD_128524 | JGI IMG/M metagenome (GOLD analysis project Ga0182735, IMG submission 128524) | Enriched Miracle-Growth compost microbial communities from Emeryville, California, USA - eDNA 5th pass 30_C Kraft MG (version 2) (version 2) ...
CGCCGGTATCCATGGCCGCTGTGGATACGTCGATCAGTACTTCCTGGTCATGATGCTGCATGGCTTCCTCCCAGTCGGTTACCCAAACGCGTGAATCCACGCGTGGCGCTGGCGGGGTCCATTATCAGGTCCGCATGACGATTGGACTTGCCGGCGACACGCAAGTTCATCTTACCGGGGGCCCGGCCGGGACGATACCAAGGCATTCCCTAGGGCCGCGCCCTGGCGTATTCCCTAGCCGAGATGAATGGCGCCGGGCGCTTCCATGCGCAGGGCCAGGCGGCCCTTGTCGGTCAGCACCAGCCTGCCCTGCCCGGTTTCCTGCACGCAGCGCAGGATCAGCAGGCCTTCGGCCAGGTGTTCGGGGACCTGTTCGCGCGCCACGCCGGCCTCGTCGCCGTCGGCGACGAACTGCAGCCAGTGGGCGAGTTCGCCCTGTTGAACCTTGATGCGCGCCATGGGGTATCCATGATTGAAAAATCTGTCATTACGATAGCATGCGCGCATGACGGCCCGGAGCGCCGCCGCCCTCAGCGCAGCAATACCGGCAGCGAGGAAGCCAGCAGGGCCACGCCCGATGCCGTCAGCATGCCCAGCACAATCTTGCGAAACATTGCATCGCTGACCCCGACGTACACCCGCGCGCCCAGCCACCCCGGAACAGCATGGCCGGCACCGCCACCGCCAGCGACGGCCACATGGAACGCGTGATGACGCCGCTGGCCAGGTAGGTGGCCATGGTGGTGGCCAGCATGGCCAGGTTGAAATTCTGGATGATCGAGCGCTGCGCGTCTTTCTCGAAGCCGCGCAGCGTGCACCACAGCGTGGGCAGCACGCCGGTGAAGCCGCCCAGCCCGCCCATGATGCCGCCCAGCACGCCCACCCCGGCATCGGCCAGGCGACCGCCCACCGCGAGGCGCGGCAGGCGGCTGGCGGCCAGCATGAAGGGGCACCAGGTGGCCAGGAAACTGCCGATCAGCGCCTTGAACAGCGCCGGGTCCAGCAACGGCAACACCGCCACGCCGATGGGAATGCCGGCCAGGCCGCCCGCCACGAACGGCAACAGCCGCCGGGCGTCGAAGCCGCGCCGCACGGTCGCGGCCGCCAGCAATTGGCCGGCCAGCGCGCAGGCTACCGCCAGGACGGCCGCCAGGCGAGGTTCGAGCACCCAGGCCCAGAACGACATCGCCACCATGCCGAAGCCGAAGCCGGCCAGGCCTTGCACGAAGCCCGCCACGGCGGCGCCGGCAATCATCAGCAGAAAGGCGAATTCCATCGAGGACAGGCAAATAGTGTCGTGGGCGCGAACCGCCCGCGGGCGCCGATGCGGCGGTGCGCCATACTAGTTGAAACAACTGTCAGGCGCCAGCGCCCTGCCCGGAAACGATTTTCTGCTTGCATCGGTCAAATCGCGGCGCTACATTGAACTTGCCAGGCGTTCTGACACCCATGCGTGCGAAGCTTGGCAGGAGCGCCCCAGACTCGTCCTGAGCTGGGGCGCTCTTCATTGCCGGCTCAGAAAGCAATGTCGCGCACGCAGGCCAGCAGTTCGGCCGCGATGTCGTCGGCCCGCTGCTCGACCCGGGTCAAGGGCCCGGCCACTGCCAGGCCCAATGTCAGCGCGCCGCGCCGCAGCGGCGCGGCGATGGCCATGACGTCCTCGACGTTCTCGCCGCGCGTGGTGGCGTAGCCGCGCGCGCGGGCGGCGCGGATGTCGTCCAGCAATTGCGGCGCCGACGTGATGGTATGGCGCGTGGCCTGGTTCAGGTCGTGCGACTGCAGCCAGTCGGCCAGGTCGTCGTCGGGCATCGTGCCCAGCAGCACCTTGCCGATCGAACTGGAATGCAGCGGCTTGAAATCGCCCGCGCGCGACGAATAGCGGATGGTCTGCTCGCTTTCCACTACCAGCAGGTACAGCACCCGGTCGTCCTGGCGCGCGCCCAGGATGACGGTTTCCTGCGTGGCGTCGCGCAGGGCCGCCAGGAACGGCAGGCAGCGCGTGGCGATGGGATCATGGGCGTTGATCTCGCGCGCCATGTCCCACAGCCGCCGGGTTGGATAGGTTTCGCGCGACGACAGGAAATACAGCAGCCCGAACTGCTCCATGGAATGCACCACGGTATGGCAGGTCGAGACCGGAATGCCGGCCCACTGTGCGATTTCCGATAGCGACAGCGGCCGCTTGGCGGCGCAGAACGCTTCCAGGATATTGAACGGACGCAGCGCGGACCGGCTGGGGGAAGAAGCCATGTATCAGTGCCAATCAAGAATGAACGAAGAAAAAACCGTACGACGCGTCCGCGGCACCAGGGGGCTTCACGGCCGGGTCACGATCGATAGGACTTGTCGCGGCGATCCAGCATGCGCAGCATGGCGGGCCACTCCAGCACGCCATACGGGCGGCGGGTCTCGGGCTTGTACAGATGCGCGGTCTTGGCAATGACATCGCGGGCGGGATAGTGCAGATCGGTATTGCAGGCCATGGCATCGACTTGCGCGCGGCAAGCCATTTCCAGCCAGTACATGGTGTTGAACGCTTGCGGAATATCGGCGCTGGCCACCAGCAAGCCATGGTTGCGCAGAATCATGGCATCGCCGCCGCCCAGGTCTTGCGTCAGCCGGGCCCGCTCGCCGGTATCGACGGCCGGGCCTTCATATTCGTGATACGCGATCGTACCAAACCGCATGGCCGTCTGCGTCAGCGGCAGCAGGCCGCATTCCAGGGCCGAGACGGCCATGCCGGCGCGCGAATGCGTGTGGATCACGCACTCGACATCGTGCCGCGCGCCGTGCACGGCGCTGTGGATCACATAGCCGGCCGGGTTCACATCGTATTCCCCGTGCGGGTTGAGCAGCACATCGCCGGCCAGGTTGATGGTGATGAGGCTGGAGGCGGTGATCTCTTCATACAGGTAGCCGTACGGGTTGATCAGCAGGCGGTCTTCTTCGCCAGGCACCCGCGCGGTGATGTGGTTGTAGATCAGGTCGCTCATGCCGAACATCGGCATCAGCCGGTAGCAGGCGGCCAGGTTGACGCGGGTTTCCCATTCCGCGGCGGAAACGGTGGCTTGCACATTCGTGGAAGGAGCATTCATGGAGTTCTCCGGTTCAAGCGGTTGGCGACGCTGGCATCCAGCAATCGGGAAGAAGCGGGTCCGTTCGGCGCGGGCGGCTCATCGTATCAACGCCAGCGAGAAGGCCGGCACATAAGTCACCAGCATCAGCACGATCACCATCATGACGACCTGCGGCCAGATCGCCCTGGCCACGGCGGTCAGGCGCTGGCCGCTGATGGCGGTGCCCACGAACAGGCAATAGCCGATGGGCGGCGCCGCCATGCCGATCGCGACATTGGTGACGATCATGGCGCCGAAATGGATGGGATCGATGCCGAACTGATGGCCGATGGCGATCAGCATCGGGCCGAAGATCAGCATCAGCGCGATCTCGTCCATCACGGCGGCCAGCAGGAAGAAGCCCAGGTTCAGGATCATCAGCATGACCCATTGCTGGTGCACCGATGCGCTGAGCCATGCCGCCAGCTTGGTGGCGAACTGTTCCTGCGCCACCAGCACGCCCATGCCGCCCGACACCGCCACGATGCCCATGACGATGGCGCTGACCTTCATCGCGCGCAGGATGACGGCCGGCAGCTGCGCCAGCCGCAGCTCTTTTTCGACGAACACGCCGACCACGAAGCTGTAGAAGCAGACCACCGCGGCGGCCTCGGTGGGCGTGAACACGCCGCCGTAGATGCCGCCCAGCACGATGACAGGCGCCAGCAGGGCCCAGACGCCCTGGCGCAGCGCGCGCCTGACTTCGGCGGCCGTGGCGCGCGGCAATTGCGGGATGCGGTCGCGGTGCGCGCGCCAGATCACGATCGTGGACAGGCCGATGGCCATGATCAGGCCCGGGATGACGCCGGCCAGGAACAACTGCGCGATGGACTGCTCGGCGATCACGCCCCAGATGATGAAGGCGATCGATGGCGGGATCAGCGGCGCCAGCACGCCCGCGCTGACGGCCAGCGAGGTGGCGTAGGGCCTGGAATAGCCGCGCTCGGCCATCGCGGGGATCATGGCGCTGCCGATCGCCGCCGTGGTCGCCGGCGCGGACCCGGAAATCGCCGCGAAGATACAGGCCGCGACGATGGTGACGTGCCCCAGTCCGCCGAGCAGGTGCCGCACGCACACGTCGGCCACGGCGATCAGGCGGCGCGACAGGCCGCCGGCGGACATGAGTTCGCCGGCCAGCATGAAGAACGGAATGCCCAGCAGGCTGAACGACTGCGTGCCCGCCACCATGGTCTGCGGCAGCAGCATCGACGGAATATCGGCCACGGTGATCACCGCCACCACCACCAGGCCGATGGCGAACACGAACGGCACCCCCAGTATCACCAGCGCGGCGAAGCCGGCGGTCAGTATCCATACGCTGGCGCTCATGGCTGCCCTCCGGCGCCGTGGCGCGACCACAGCAGCTCCAGGCCGAACAGGAACACCAGCACGCCGCTGACTGGCGCCGCGCTATACAGCAGCGCGATCGGGTAGCCGATGGCCGCCGACGTGGACCCGTACATTTCCAGCGCGTAGTCCACGCCCGAGGCCGCCAGGTACGCCCCGAATGCGGCGGTCGCCAGGTCGATGGCCCCTTGCAGCACGCGGTTGCCGGCGGACGGCAGGCGGTCGATCAGCAGGTCCATGCGCACGTGGAACGATTCGCGCACGCCCACCGCCAGCATCAGCAGCATCGACCAGCTGAACAGCAGCAGCGCCAGCTCTTCCGTCCAGGATGGCGGGCGGTTGAAGACATAGCGCATGCAGACCTGCCACAGGATGGCGGCCACCATCAGCACGGCCATGATCACGATGGCCGCCTTGACCCCGCGCGTGATGACATCGTTGCAGCGCGTCAGCGCATGCAGGAGCGGCCGCACTCAATTCACCCGGGCCAGGGCCGCGTCGAGCAGGTCGCTGCCGATACCGGGCCGGAACGACTCGTACACCGGCTTGACCTTCTCGCGGAACGCCGCCGGGTTCTCGATGGCGTTGACCTGCATGCCTTTCTCCTTCAGCGTCGACACCAGCTGCCGGGCGTTCTCGTCATTGACCCGCCGTTCCTCCTGCGCGGCCTTGCGCGCCGCGTCCAGGATGGCCTGGCGCTGGGGCGGATCCAGCTTGTCCAGCATGCGCTTGTTGAACACCAACTCGATCACCGAGAAGGTATGGTTGGTCAGCGACAGGTACTTGGTGATTTCGTACGACTTGGTCGAGTCGATCACCGACAAGGGGATTTCCAGGCCGTCCAGCGCGCCCTGCTGCACCGCCGTGTAGGTTTCCCCCCAGGCCATGGGCACCGGGCTGCCGCCCAGCGCCTCGTACATGCCGATGTAGATGGGGCTCTGCATGACGCGGTACTTCACGCCCGCCACATCCTGGGGCGCTTTCACCGGCCGCACGTTATTGATCATGTTGCGAAAGCCGCCGCCCATGTAGGCCAGCACCGCGATGCCCTTGGCCTCGAGCTTCTTGGCCAGTTGCTGGCCGACCGGGCCGTCCATCAGCTGGTAGGCCTGCTCCGACGACGCGTACAGGAATGGCAGGTCGTTCAGCTGGAAGGCCGGCTCCATCTGCGCCACGACCGCATTGGTGATCAGCCCGCCCTGCGCCAGGCCCATGCGCACGCCTTCCAGCAGCGCCTTCTCGTCGCCCAGCTGGCGATTCGGGTACAGCTGCACCTCGAACATCTTGCCGTTGGGGTCGGCTTCCAGCGCGGCCTTGAACGCACGCGCACCGATGGCGTAGGGGTCCTGCGCGCCGTCGGTGGTGGTCCAGCCCAGCTTGATGACCTGCTTGCCTTGCGCGTGCGCGCCGGCGACGGCCATGCATCCCATCGCGGCAATGCACAGCATCTTGAGCCATGATTTCATGTCTACCCCTTGTAGAAGTTGTATTGAGATCGTGGTCGCGCGCGCGCCACGGTGGACGGTCAGTCCGTCCAGTACAGCCGGGTCGGGTTGTCCACCAGCACCGCCTGCCGGGCGGCCGCGTCGGGCAGCCAGTCGAACGCCAGGTCGACCAGGTCGCCGTCGTTCGGCATGCGGCCCGCAATATGGGGATGCGGCCAATCCGTGCCCCATACGGCCCGCGCGGGGTTGGCCGCCAGGATGGCATCGACCAGCCGCCGCACTTCCGGATACGCGGGCGCCTGGCGCGACAGGCGATACGGCGCCGACAGCTTGACCCACGCCCTGCCCTCGCGCAGCAAGGCCAGCAGGTTGGCGAAGCCGGGACTGCCGGCCAGCCGCTCCGGCTCGCCATGGCCGATGTGGTCCACCACCACCGGCAGCCCGCGTTCGACTATGCGCGGCGCCAGCGCCGGCACCTGTTCCAGGTCGCCGAACAGCTGCACATGCCAGCCATGCGGCTTGACCTTGTCGATGATGGAATCGATGTCGCCTTGCGTGGGCCCGCCCTGGAACAGCACGTTCACCCGCGTGCCGCGGGTGCCCAGGCCATGCCAGCGCGCGATGTCCGCATCCGGGGTATGCGCATAGGCCACCGCCACCCCGCGCAGCCACGCGGCGTTTTCCCGCAGCAGCCATTCATAGCTGGCATGGTCGGGGCCATACACGCTGGGGTGCACCAGCACGGCCCGGTCGATCCCGTAGGCGTCGCGCAACGCCTGGTAGCTGGCTTGGGTCGCGGGGGTGGGCGTATAGGCGCGCCCAGACGACAGGGGGAACTGGTCCGGGCGGTCGAAGATATGGAAATGGCAATCACAGGCTCCTGCCGGAAGCCGGCTGCGCGCCGGTTTCAGCACCGGGTCGAACGGCAGGTAGCTCATGAATGCGCGCTCCCGGTCCGGCACAGGACGGGCGCTTGCGGCGTGCCTCGCTGTCTCGCATGGCAGAAAAGATTCCGGGTGAATCCCATCTGGCTTCCTCCTTGGGGGTACTGCGTGAACGGGCGCTACTATTTTTCTGTATTCTGAATTTTCTTTTATATTTGTCTTGTATATGGAATTTATTGTAGGGACAAAGTAAAGCCGTCGCAATACTGGTCATCACCTGACCGACTCGCGCTTGCTGCGCGCCGGCTGCCGCGCGCGCCCGGACGCGAAAACGCCCCTGCCCGATACCGGGCAGGGGCGTCGAGCCGGGCCCCGCCGGGCCGCCGGCGTCCGTCAGTTGCCGTACAGCGGTTCGCCCGATTCGCCCACGCGCTTGATACTCTTGAGCAGCCGCCATGCGCGCCGCTGCGCTTCGGCCAACTGGCTGCAAGGCTCCCAGTCGGGCACCTGCCACACGCGTTCAGCGTCGACGCTGCCTTCCTTGCGCGACGCCACGGCAAGCCGGTACAGGCCGCCCGGCAATTCGATCACATCGCAGTAAATGCGATAGCCATTGATATACACGCCTTTTGCGATATTCATGAATGTCCCCCGAAATGGAAGAATCAGTCACAGATATCCAGCGTATTGCCGGTTTGCGACAACGATATGTCATGGCCATGGATCCCCGCCTGGCCCGGTCGAGACCGCCGGGCTTCTTGATAACATCGCGACCATGAGCCGCCAATTCCATCACCGCAACCTGCCCCACTTGCTGCTTTACGCACGCGAGACGCTGATGGCGCATTTCCGGCCCATCCTGAACCAGGCGGGCATCACCGAGCAGCAGTGGCGGGTGCTGCGCACGCTGCGCGACCTGGAACCCCTGGAACCCAACCAGATCGCCGCCAGTTGCCAGATCCTGCGGCCCAGCCTGACACGCATGCTGCTGGGCATGGAACAGGCGGGCCTGATCGCCCGGGAACGCTCGACCAGCGACCAGCGGCGCCAGGCGGTCTCGCTCACGCCCAAGGCCCACAAGTTGATCGACCGCATGCGGCCCAAGATCGACGCGCGCTACGAACAGCTGGAACAACGCGTCGGCAAAGAAAGGCTGGAACGCCTGTACCGCGACATCGACACCGCCATCGAACTCGTCAAGCGCGCAACGCCGCAGGCGTAGCCCGGCCCGGCTTGCCAGCCACACGGGCTTTTTGCATAATAGATAACATGTTAATTACTGGCGATACGGCAGCGCCCGCGCGCCGCCGCCTCGCCCAACCGCCTGCCGCCCGCTTCATACGCCGCCATGCTCGACTCCTCACTCATCCAGTCCCTGGCCCAGCGCCTGCACCAGGCCGAGCGTTCGCGCAGCCAGATCCGGCAGATTTCGCTGGACCACCCCGACATCACCATCGACGACGCCTACGCCGTGCAACGGCAATGGCTGGAACTGAAAATCGCCGAGGGCCGCCGCGTCAGGGGCCACAAGATCGGGCTGACCTCGCGCGCCATGCAGCAGGCCTCGCAGATCGACGAACCCGACTACGGCACGCTGCTCGACGACATGTTCTTCGACGAAGGCGAAGTGCCCGCCGACCGCTTTATCGTGCCGCGCCTGGAAGTCGAGCTGGCGTTCATCCTGGCCAAGCCGCTGCGCGGCCCGGGCGTGACCCTGGCCGACGTCTACAACGCGGTGGACTACGTGGTGCCGGCGCTCGAGATCATCGACGCCCGCTCGCACCAGATCGACCCCGACACCAAACGGCCGCGCAAGGTCGTCGATACCATCGCCGACAATGCCGCCAATGCCGGCGTAGTGCTGGGCGGGCGGCCCGTGCGCATCCACGAACTGGACCTGCGCTGGGTGGGCGCCATCCTGTCGCGCAACGCCGTCATCGAGGAAACCGGCCTGGCCGCCGGCGTCCTGAACCACCCCGCCAACGGTGTAGTATGGCTGGCCAACAAGCTGGGCCCGCGCGGCGTCACGCTCGAACCCGGGCAGGTGATCCTGTCGGGCTCGTTCACGCGGCCGGTATGGGCACGCCCGGGAGACACCTTCGCGGTCGACTACGGCGTGCTGGGTTCGGTCAATTGCCGTTTTGTCTGAGAACGCTGCCTCATGGATATCCTGACCAATCACTTCAAGCGCGCCCTGCGCGCCGGGCGCCCGCAAATCGGCCTGTGGGCCGGCCTGGCCAACCCGTACACCGCCGAGATCTGCGCCGGCGCCGGTTTCGACTGGCTGCTGATCGATGGCGAGCACGCGCCCAATACTCTGCAGACCATGCTGGGCCAATTGCAGGCCGTGGCCCCCTACCCCGTGGCCCCGGTGGTGCGCCCGCCCTGGAACGATTTCGTGCAGATCAAGCAGATCCTGGACGCCGGGGCGCAGACCTTGCTGGTGCCCATGATCCAGTCCGCCGAGGAAGCCGCCGCCGCGGTGGCGGCCATGCGCTATCCCCCGCACGGCATGCGCGGGCTGGGCAGCGCGCTGGCGCGCTCGTCGCGCTGGAACCGCATCCCCGATTACGTGCAGCGCGCCAACGACGAAATGTGCCTGCTGGTGCAGGTCGAAACGCCCCAGGGCGTGCAGGCGCTGGACGACATCCTGGCGATCGAGGGCGTGGATGGCGTGTTCATCGGCCCGGCCGACTTGTCGGCCAGCATGGGGCACCTGGGCAACCCGGGCCACCCCGAGGTGCGCGCCGCTATCGACGACGCGGTCGGCCGCATCGTGCGCGCCGGCAAGGCCGCCGGCATCCTGCACACCGACCCGGCGCAGGCGCGCCATTACCTGGAACTGGGCGCCACCTTCGTCGCCGTGGGCGTGGACGCCACCCTGCTGGCCCGCGCGGCCGAAAAACTGGCGGCGTCCTTCAAGCAGGATGCGCCCGCCGCCCCGGCGGCGAACGGCCCGTACTAAGAGGCGCCATGGGCTGTCGCGGCACCCTGGGTGCCCGATGCCCCGCTACTGATGCACTGACCCGGCATGCAGGGGATCTTGCCAGGTGTCGGACACCCCGCAGGGTGTCCGACACCTTCCGCCTCAAGAAGCCCCGGCAGTGCGCGGCATGGCCGACGCGGCCCCCGCGGCGCCCGATTCCATCAGCTTGCTGGCGCACAGCCCCGCCGCGCCGTCGACCGGCGCCTTGGCATCGGCGAACGTCACCCAACCACCCTTCTCGATCATGGTGTCGCGTTTCCAGGAGTCGGCGCCCTTCAGCGCCGCCAGCGCGGCCTGTGCATCGGGCGCGGCCATGAAGCGATGCACGCAGATGCCCGCGGCCAGTTGCGCCACGGCGGCATGCGTGGAAGCCTCTGCTTGCTCGGCGGCCGTTTTTCCCGTCACCCAGCCGCCCGCCGTGAAGCCGACGATCATCGTCAGCACGGCCGCGCCCACGCACGACCACAGCCAGATGGTCTTGCTGGGTTTGTAATCGCTCCAGGCCGTCAAGGCTCTATTGGACATGTCAATCTCCTTTGGTGGTTGCGCTGTAAAAACGCCTTACAGCGCGGACACTGTAGTGCGGATCGCGCTTCACGTTAGGACGGAATTACCCTTACTTGATGTAACAGCGGGCGGCATGCCGCTTGCTGCAAGGCTCGCGCCTCATCATCCGGGAGCACGCCATGAGCGACAACCTGCACGACCGCGGACCGCGCGACCGCGCGCGCGTCAACATCAACGAAGCCTGGGAATGCCGCTACTGGAGCGAGCAATTCGGCGTCACTGTCGAACAGCTGCAGGAAGCCGTGCACCAGGTCGGCCCGTCTGTCGAGGCCGTACGGTCTTACCTGGCCACCCCCGCCACGGGACGCACGACGTAGCAACGCGCGCGGCGCGCCGGTTCAGGCCGTGCCCAGGCTGGCGGGCGGATAGTCGCGCACGCCGTCGACCAGCGCCGCGTGCAGGCCGGCAATAGCGGGCGAATGTATCGCCGGGTTGCGGAACAAGGCGATATCGGCCATCTTGCTGGCCACCACCGAACCCAGGTCGATGTTCAGCACCTTCACCAGGTTCCATTCGATCAGCTTGTCGGCCAGCGTCTGCGGCAGCAACGCCACGTGGCGCGGGTCCTTCAGCAGTTCGGCCACCAGCGGCATGGAGGTCGTGCAGATGGGCGCGGCGCGCGGCCCGCAAGGCTGCTCGCACAACAAGCCGAACAGGCCGCGGGTCTGCGTGCCTTCCGGAGCAACGACCCAGCCGTATTCCGCCAGGTCTTCCAGGGTCACGGCCGGTTGGCGCGTCAACGCATGAAAAGGGTTGGCCACCACCACGGCCCGGTCTTCGAACAGCGCCACGCATTCCAGGTTGCCGGGGCAGTCTTCCACGTAGCGACTCAACACCAGGTCCAGTTGGCCCGATGCCAGTTGCGGCAGCAGGTTATGGCCGTAGTCTTCGGTCACCAGCAACTGCACGCCGGGGCGCCGCCGGCTGAATCCGGGCAGGATGGAACACAGGAACCGCGCGGCAGCCTCGATGGCGCCGATGCGCACCACCGCCGCGCCGTTCTCGCGCAAGGCCACCACGGTCTCGGTCGAACGGCGCAGGCCCATCAGGCTGGACCGCGCGAAGCCGATCACCAGCAATCCGAACTCATTGGGCCGAACCCCGCGGCTATGCCGTTCGAACAACTCCAGCTCGAGCAGGCTTTCGATTTCGCGGATCGCGTGGGTGGCGGCGGGCTGGGTCAGCCCCATGCTGTCGGCGGCCGCCTGAATGCTGCCCAGTTCGGAAATCGCGACCAGCAACTGCAGGTGGCGCAAGCGCAAGCGGCCGACCAGCCGGTTGTACAGGGCGTTGGCAGTGTCGATCCGGCCAGGCATAGACAGGCTTTATAGGTATCGAAAAATAGGAATATCCGCGCCGGCGAGGGCGTGCGCATAATGCGCTGCACAAGCACACCGCCCTTCTACGGAGCATCATACATGAGCCCCTATTTCCCCGGAAAACACGCCGCCGGCCGCGCCGCGCTGATGCTGCTGCTGGGCGCCTGTGCCGCCCTGCCCGGCCTGGCCGCGGCGCAGGCGTTCCCGTCCCAGCCCGTCACCGTGATCGTGCCGTCCTCGGCCGGCGGATCGGCCGACATCATGGCGCGCATCATCGCCGAACCACTGGCGCAAAGCCTGGGCCAGCCGGTCATCGTCGAGAACAAGGCCGGCGCGGGCGGCGCGATCGGCATGAACAGCGTGGCCAACGCCCGGCCCGATGGCTACACCATCGCCATCGGCACCGCCAGCACCCTGACCACCAACCCGCTGATGAACAAGGCCGCCAAGGTCGATCCGCTGAAAGACCTGGCGCCCATCTCGCCGTTGGTGTCGATCCCCGGTATCTTGACGGTCACCGCCAGCTTCAAGGCCGACAACCTCGATCAGTTCGTCGCCGAGGTCAAGTCGCACCCGGACCAGTACACCATGGGCTCGTCCGGCTTCGGCAGCATCGGCCACCTGGTGGTCGAGGCCATCAACCAGGAACTCGGCATCGAGCTGCGCCACATCCCGTACCGCGGCATGGGGCCGGCCGTCATGGCCACGCTTTCCGGCGAATCGCAGGCCCTGTTCGACCAGTATCCGTCGTCCCGTCCGCATGTCGTCAGCGGCAAGCTCAAGCCGCTGGCGGTAGCCTGGAACGAACGGCTGCCCGAACTGCCTGGCGTGCCCACCTTCGCCGAGGCTGGCTACGACACCCTGAACGCGCTGACCACCACTTGGTTCGGCCTGGTGGCGCCGGCCGGCACGCCGCCGCGCGTCGTCCAGGCGCTCAACCAGGCGCTGCTGCAAGCGCTGGCCAAGCCCGAGACCATCGCCCAGTTGCAGAAAGTGGGCGCGCAACCCATCGGCGACACCCCGCAGGCTCTGACGCGCATGATTTCCGAAAGCCTGGACAGGAACCGCGAAATCATCAAGCAACGCGGGCTGACCTTCGATTGAGCCGCCCGCTGCCCTGCCGCCCGCCACGCTTTCTGGAACCCTCATGCCTGCCGCCTTCCCCTTGATCGACAACGCCCGCCTGGCCGATGGACGCACCGTGCGCCTGACGCTGGAGCGCGGCGCCATTGCCGCCATCGAACCGATGGACGGCCTCCGCCACGGCCCGTCCGCGCCGAACGCGCTCGACCTGCACGGAGCCCTGGTGCTGCCCGCCCTGTTCGACGGCCACCTGCACCTGGACAAGACGCTCAGCGGCCTGCCCTGGCTGCCCCACGGCGCCGGCCCCGACCGTACCAGCCGCATCGAGAACGACAAGAAAATCCTGCCCTACCTGCCGATCTCGACGCGCGAGCGCGCCGGCAACTTGATCCGCCGCTGCGTGGCGCACGGCACGGGCTTTCTGCGCAGCCACGTCGACATCGACACGCACTGCCGGCTGGACCGCCTGCACGGCGTGCTGCAGGCCCGCGAAGACCACGCCGAATATGCGGACGTCCAGTTGGTGGCCTTTCCGCAAAGCGGCGTGATCCGCGATCCGGGCACGCTCGAATTGCTGGAAGAAGCCGTCAAAGAAGGCGCGGACCTGGTCGGGGGCATGGACCCATGCATCATCGACCGCGATCCCGCCGGGCAACTGGACGGCATCTTCGGCATCGCCGACCGGCACGGCGTGGGCATCGACATCCACTTGCACGAGACCGGCGAACTGGGCCTGTTCAGCCTGCAGGAAATCTGCCGGCGCGCCAAGGCGCTGGACTTGCGCGGCAAGGTCACCATCAGCCACGGCTTCTGCCTGGGCACCATCGCCGAAAGCAGCGCGTTGGCGGCGGCCGAACTGATGGCCGAGTCGGGCGTGATGCTGGCCACTCACGGCGCGGCCAAGTGGCCGCTGCCGCCGCTGGCGCTGCTGCGCGAACACGGCGTCACCGTATTCGCCGGCAACGACGACGTGCGCGACACGTGGTCCCCCTACGGCACTGGCGACGTGCTGGCGCGCGCCGCGCTGATAGGCTGGCGCGCCGACTATCGCCGCGACGACCAGCTGGGCCATGCCTTCGACCTGGTCACCACGTCGGCGGCGCGCGCCTTCGGCGTGGCGGACCACGGCATCGCCGTCGGCAAGCGCGCCGATTTCTTCACCGTGCAAGCCGAGAACCTGCAGGAAGCCGTCGCCAGCCATCCGCCGCGCGGCTGGGTCTTCAAGGGAGGCCGCGCGGTCGCGTGCGACGGCAAGGCGTTGTAGCGCGTCCGGCCAGGCGCACCCGGGTTCTAGCCGGCCAGCCCCGCGCGCAAGCGCGCGGTTTCACGGCTGTCGACGGCCCCGGCTTCGTCCAGCGCCACGCCGTAGACGGCCCGGGCGGCCTCCCGGGACACATAGCCATGCTCCACGTCGCGGGCCACCAGGGCCGGCGGCCGTTCGATGGCGGCCCCATACCCGCCGCCGCCCGCCGTGCGGATGATCACCAGATCGCCTTCGTCCAGCGCATGGTCGCCCTTCAAGGGCCGTTCGACCCGCCCATCGGCGCGCCGGATTTCCACTTCGCTGGCAGCGCCCTCGCCCCCGCCGTACAGCCCCCATGGCCGGCATTGGGTCCGGTCGATCTTGAGATTGACGCGGCAGGCGCCAAGGATCCGGTATGTCTTGACCACGCCCAGTCCGCCACGCTGCCTGCCCGCTCCGCCCGAATCGGGGCGCAGGCGATAAGATTCGAAACGGTACGGGCAGGTGATCTCCTGCATCTCTACCGGCACATTGCCCGTGTCGCCATGGGCGTTCGAGCGCGACGGGCCATAGCCGTCCATCGTCGCGCTTGCCCCCCAGCCCCCGCAAATCGTGTCCAGGTTGTAGAAATGCCGGCCAGTCTGCGGGTCGCGGCCATGAAAGGCATGCACGCCGTAGGTGCCATGGTGCGCGGCGACCGCGCGGTCCGGGAAGGCGTCGGCCAACGCGCGCATGACCGTATCCACGACCGTGGGGATCATGTTGCCGGACGAGCCCAGCGCCCCATTGCCCGTGGCGGAAATGAACTTGCCGTCGGGAATCTCGACTTCCAGGGGACGAAAATCGCCTTCGTTGACCGCCTGGCCGGGCGTGAAAAAATACTTCAAGGCAATGCGGGCGGCGGCCACGGCGCCGCCGTTGCGCCCGGCGTTGAAGGGGCCCGCCAACTGGTCCGCCACGCCCGAGAAATCGACCGTCAGCTTGCGGCCCGCGATCCGGACCTTCACGCCGACGGGCACGATCTTGTCCAGCAAGATCCCATCGTTGTCCAGGAACGAGTACGCCTCGTATTCGCCAGGCTTGGCCTGCTCGAGCAGCGACAGCACCATCGCCTCGGAGTGGTCCCACATCTGGCGAACCGCCGCGTCGTAGGCCGGCACGCCGTAGCGGCTGGCCAGCTGGGCCACCAACTGGCGCCCCATTTCGCAGCCGCCCAGCTGGGCGTCGATATCGCCAAGCAGCATGTCGGGAAACCGCGTGTTGTACTCGATGACGCGGAACAACTCGTCGTTGCGGCGCCCTTCGTTCACGACGCGCAGGGTGCGCAGGTGCAGGCCTTCCTGGAAGATCTCGGTGGCCACCGTCGAGCTGCACGACCCGACCATCATGCCGCCGATATCGATCCAGTGCATCAAGACGCAGAAGAATGCGATCAGCTTGCCATCCACATGGACGGGCGTGTACATCACGACATTGTTCAAGTGCTGGCCCAGCGTGCCGGCATGATTCGACAAAATCACGTCGCCCGGCCGCAGGTTGTCGGCGCCATAGATCGCCAGGCCGTCCTTGACCGCCGTGCCCAGGGCATTGGCAACGAAAATCGCCAGGCTGCCGCGCGACTGCGATATCAATGCCCCGGTGGCATCGACGATCCCGACCGAATAGTCTTTGTACTCGCTGATGAATGCACTGAACGCAGTGCGTACGATGTCTTTGTCGATCTGGTTGGGTATCGAGACCAGTTCCTGGCGGATCACCTCGAGGGTAATCGGGTCGATCCCGCTGGCGGGGCTATTCACAGAATGAGCGCTCATCGGAATTCCTTTTTCAAGCATCGGCCGAGCAATCGATGACGATTTCGCCCAGCGCCCCGATATGGGCAACATCGCCGGGCACCAGCACGCAGGTGGAACTGAACTCTTCGATGATCGCCGGCCCGGCAATCTGGAAACCCGCGGGCAGCGTCGCGCGCCGCCACACATCCACCTCGCGGCGGCCCGCGCCATCGGGGAAATACACCGGCCTGCGGCCGACCGGCCGTGGCAGCTCGGCGGCGGTTTCACCCAGCGAACCCATGTCCGGGCTGGGCACGGCGGCGGCCGCGCCCAGGCGCAAGGCGACGATCTCGGTCTTGCAGCGGGCGTTCATGTAGCCGAAGCGCCGCCGGTACACCTGGTGAAACACCTGTTCCAGCGACTCGTGGCCACTCGCCCGGGCATACGGAACCCTGACGGTATGGCTTTGGCCCTGGTAGCGCATATCGACCCAATGGTCGTAGGAAATGGCGGCATCCCCCAGATCGGCAGCCATCGCCTCGGCCGCTTCGGCCTGCAGTGCGTCGAAGGTCGCTTCCACTTGCGCCAGCGCTTCGCCGCCAAGCTCCGCCAGTAGGGTTCGCACCAGGTCGATGCGGGCCCCGGCCAGCAGCATGCCCAGTGTCGAAAAATTGCCGGGATGGGGCGGCACGATCACTTCCCGGATGCCAAGGTCCCGGGCCAGGATCGAACCGAACAGCGGCCCGCCGCCGCCAAACACGAACAACGAGAACGCCCGAGCATCCACGCCTCGTTCGATGGTAATTTCCTTGATGGCGCCTTTCATCGAGCCGCACGCCAGGGTCAGTATCCCTTGCGCGGCCACATCGGTGGCGCCGCTGCCGGTATACCCCAGCGGCTCGGCGACCTGCCTGCGGATCGCGGCTTCCGACGCCTGGCGATCCAGGCTGAGTTTCCCGCCTACGAACGCGCCGTCGCCAATCCGCCCCAGCACCAGGTTGGCATCGGTAATGGTCGGCTCGGTGCCGCCGCGGCCGAACGCGACCGGCCCTGGTTCCGAACCCGCGCTGCGCGGCCCGACGCTAAGTTGGCCGTGCGGATCCACCTGGGCAATCGAGCCCCCGCCGGTGCCGACCTCGACAATATCCAGCACGGGCGTCTTGAGCGGAAACCCGTGTTCATACCCACCGACGTAGTAGATGGGCTGCACGTCGTATTCCCCATCAACGATCAGGGCGCACTTGGCGGTGGTCCCCCCCATGTCGAAGGCGATGACCTGCCGCCGGCCCATGGCTTTGGCGTAGGCGGCCGCGCCGATGCAACCCCCGATCGGGCCGGACTCCACCAGCGCGACAGGCTGCTCGATCGTGCGCGCGGTCGACAGCACGCCGCCGTTGGACCCCATCATGTACAGCTTGCCCGAGAAACCGCGCTGGCCCAGGCGCTCGTCGAAATTCCGGATATAGGCGCGCATCTTCCCGCCCACGTAGGCGTTTGCCTCGGCAGTGGCGGTTCGTTCGTACTCGTACCACTCGCGGGTCAGCGACGTGCCGCAAGTCACGTACAGGTCGGGCAGGCGCTCGCCGATGATTCTGGTCGCCTCGAGCTCGTGCATCGGGTTCGCATAGGCATTCACGAACGACACGGCAACCGCCTCGACCCCGGCGTCCCGCAATGCCGCGCACAACGGGTCCAGCTGCGCGGTATCCAGCGGTTCAATCACCTTGCCGCGTACGTCGATCCGCTCGCGCAATTCGAACCGGAGGTTCCTGGGTACCAGGGGCGGATCGCGCCGATAATTGAGCTGGAACGGAACGGGGCGGTTGCCGCGTCCGATCTCGACAACGTCCTTGAACCCTTCGGTCGTTACCAGGGCCGTCTTGGCGCCGTTTCTTTGCAGGAACGTATTGATGACATGCGTCGTCCCGTGCTTGAAGATCAAGGTGTCCCGCAAAGATGCGCTTGTCTCGTCCAGCCCGTCCAGCACGCCTTCGACCAGGTTTTCGTAGTTGGTCAGCGTCTTCCCGTACTTGACGCTGCGCTCCCGCATGTCGTAGACGGCAACGTCGGTGAACGTTCCGCCGGTATCGGCGGCAACCAGGTAGCGGCCAGGCTTGCGCGCTTCTTGGGTCATGAAAATATTCTCCTGTGGTCCAGAATAGGATTGGACCTTGGCGCAGGTTGGCGATAAAGCCCCTGCGTCGACCTGCAGTGTTTCCCGCGTCGCAATAATGCGTCGCAGCGGCCGCGCCCGGAAACACCACCGTTAAAAAAAGCCTGCACCGCGGTGCAGGCCTGGCGCCCGATACGCCCCGCGCCCTGAAAATCAGCGACGCACCAAGCGGTTGCGCAGCGTTCCGATGCCGGACACTTCCATCTCGATGTCGTCTCCGGGCTCCAGGAACCTGCCGAACTCCAGCCCCGATCCGTTGCCGACCGTGCCGGACCCCAGGAATTCCCCGGCATGCAGCGTCTCGTCGCGCGATACGTGCGCGATGAAATCCTCGAATCGAAAAAGCATGTCCCGGCTATTGCCCCGGCCGCGCTCTTCCCCGTTCACCCGCACCACCATGTCGAGCGCATACGGATCGGCGATTTCATCGGCGGTCACGATCCACGGGCCGATCACATTGCCGGTGTCGAAATCCTTGCCCTTGCTCGGGCCGAGCGACGCCTGCATCTCGGCCATCTGGGCATCCCGCGCGCTCATGTCATTGAAGATCGTGTATCCGAAGATGTGCGATCGCGCGTCCTCGGCGCGGATATTCTTGCCCGTCTTGCCGATAACCACGCCGAATTCCAGCTCGAAGTCCATCATGCTGGAATACGCAGGCCAGATAATGTCCTGCCCGTGGCCGATCACCGAGAACCGATTGGCCTTGTAGTACGTGGGCTGCCGATACCAGACCGGCGGGATCTCGACGTCTTCGGGGGCCACGGGCCCCTTCGCCAGCCCGAACAGATAACGGTGAGCGCGAGCCTGCCGGATGTGCTTCTCGAAGGCCAGGAAATCGCGGATCTGCCTGGGCACGGGCAGCGGCGAGCATAGTTCGATCGACGCCAGCTGGACGGTCGATCTGGCCTGCCGCGCCAGTTCCGCCGCCTGCGCCAGCGCCGCGGGCCCGCCGTCGATCAGTTCCAGCATGCCGCGAAATGGCGGCGCGTCGCTCGCCGCCGTGAAGTCGGCGACAGTCTTGCCATCATCGAGCAGCGCGCCGATGTGTTCCGATCCCTGGGTCTTGAAAGTCAGCAGTTTCATATCATTCCGCCTTGACCCCGGCCGCTTCCAGCAATTGTCTATTGAGCTTGACCTCGCGCCGGATCACGTCCTGGAACGCATCACCCTCGATACCCACCGGCTCGGCACCCGCCGCGGCAATTTTCGCCTGCACGTCCGGCCGGGCCAGGGCCTCGCGGAAAAATGCGTTGAGCGAACTCACCATGTCCCGCGGCATCTTTGCCGGGCCGACAATCCCGATCCATGTCTCGCTGCGCATCTCCTTCAGCCCCTGTTCGGCAAAGGTGGGCGCATCGGGCAGGAATTCCGAACGCTTTTCGCTGGCAACGCCCAGCACGCGCAGCTTGCCGTCCTTGATAAAGGGCAGCGCCGCATTCAGCGCGGAAACCGACGCCTGGACCTCGCCCGCCAGCACCGCCCGCACCGGATCCGTGGACGACTTATAGGGCACGTGATAGAGCTTGACGCCGGCCAGGTGCTCGAACAGCAGCCCGCCCAGGTGCGTGCTGACTCCGACACCGGAACTGGCCCATTGGATGGCCTCGGGCCGGCGCTTGGCCTCGGCAATGAATTCCTGCAGGTTTTTCCAGGGTGCGTCGCTTTTCACGACCAGCAGGTTCGGCGCGGTGACCAGCAGATTGATGGCGGTGAAATCCTCGGCGGCGTCGTAGGGCATCTCTTTTCTCAGCGCCGGGTTGGACGTATGCGTGCTGGGAATGACCAGCAAGGTCTGTCCATTGGGCGCCGAGTTGGCCACGAACTGGGCGCCGATCATGCCGGCCGCGCCGGGCTTGTTGATGACCAGGAACGGCTGGCCGAATTCTTTCTGCATGGCTTCGGCAAATAGGCGCGCGACAATATCCGTCACCCCGCCGGCGTTGAATCCCACGACGAGCTGGACTGGCGCCGCCGGTTGATACGCGGCCTGCGCCTCGGGCACTGGTGCCAGTAGCAACCCCGCGGCCAGCCCGCACAGCTGCGCCAGCACGCTTCGACGTGTCGGTCGTTTCATGTCGTCTCCTGGTTATTGGTGCCGGAATTGTTCGATTAATACCGGGCAACCGCAACACTTCGGGCGTACATTCACCCTTTCCAAATCCGAAAGAATCCGCTAAGTTGGCTTCACTACAATCCCCTCAGCCTTCTTCGGGATCTGCCAGTGAACGACATCGCACCGACAAAAGAGACCATCGATTTGCAGTTGGTGCTTTTGTTTGTCACTATCGCACGCTCGCAGACCATCGCTGCGGCCGCCCGGCAGTTGAATATCTCGCCATCGCTGGCCACGCGCAGGTTGGCGCTGCTGGAACGAGTGCTTCAGGCCCGGCTTTTCCAACGCACGACCCGCGCTTTGCACCTGACGGCGGCCGGCCACAGCACGCTAGAGTGGGCGGAAAATACCCTGGAAGACTACGAGCGCCTGAAAGACGATCTTTCCGTGCGCGAGAAAACCCCCGAGGGCCTGATCCGCCTGGCGGTAAGCGACTATGCGCTGTCGTTCATGCTGCCCGAATTCCTGGCCGATTTCATGATCCGGCACCCCAGGATCTCCTATGACCTCCGGACCACCGACCACCTGGTCAATCCCGTCGAGCATTGCTTCGACGTCGCCGTGCATTCGGGCTTCATGCCGGACTCCAGCCTGATCGGCGTGCCGGTGCGCCCCGTGCAGCGCATCCTGTGCGCCGCCCCGGCCTATCTGGCGCGCATGCCGGCGCTGAGAACGCCGGACGACCTGCCATCCCACATATGCCTGACGCACGGCGCCACGGAAACGTCAGAATGGTTTTTTGAGCACCGAGGCGTGATTACGGGCCAGAAGATAGAGAAGAGATTGTGCGTGGACAGTTTCGTGGCATTGCGCCAGTTTGCGTTGCAAGGCATGGGCATTATTCGGATCAGCAGCAACATGGTGCGCGCGAATATCGAGAGCGGAGCGTTGGTCCACGTGCTTCCCGAATGGCGCTGCGTACAGTCGACGGGCGACTTGCCGTCGTTATGGCTGATCTACCCGAACAGGAAATTGCCTTACCGGGTTCGTACTTTTATCGCGGAGATGCGCCGCTATCTTGAACCGCGCTTGTCGCCAGGCTGAAAACGCACGAGTGTTTACCTGCCGAAGCCGGTAAGCCTTTATTTTCATTTATTTATTTACATCGGACGGTGAGATTCGAGTTCACCCGCCCTGACCTGGCCTGATCATTGCGATCCCTGCAAATATCGCCGCGGCCTTGTCCACGTCCGCCAGCCCGATGTGTCGATGCGTGACGCACCGCAGCGACGACTGGCCCCAGGGCCGTACCAGCACGCCACGCTGGCGCAGAAGCGCCGCCCACGCTTGCGCGGCTTGGCCCGTTCCGGCGGTGTCCACCAGCACGATGTTTGTCTGCGGCATGCTGACCCGAAGCGCGGGGATCTTGCGCAACCCGGCACTCAGCCGGGCGGCCGATGCATGGTCTTCGCCCAGCCGCGCGGTCATGCTCCGGATGGCGACCAGGCCCGCGGCGGCGGCAATGCCGACTTGCCGCTGATTGCCCCCCAGCGCCCGCCGCAATGCCCTGGCCTTGGCCATCGTGGCGCTTTCCCCCACCAGGACGGCCCCCATCGGCGCACTCAGGCCCTTCGACAGGCAGACCGCCACCGTATCGCAATGATCGGCGATCGCCTTCGCCGGCATTTGCAGATAGGTTGCGGCGTTGAACAACCTGGCGCCGTCCAGGTGCACGACGGCCCCGGCCAGGTGCGCCATCCCGGCAACCTGTTCCATATACGCCAACGGCAGCACCGTGCCGCCGGCGCTATTGTGGGAATTTTCCAGGCAGACGACCGCGGTTCGCAGCTTGCTACGATTGGCCGCCAGCGCCTCATGCAAGCGGCCCGTGTCCATCGCCCCGTCGTTGCCCGGCAACGGCACGTAGAATGCCCCCGAAAGCCCCGCCCCGCCCCGCTCGGCGCAGTAGATGTGCGAGTCTTCCTGCGCCAGCACGATCTCCTGGCGGCCCGCCTGCGCCATGATGGCCGCCAGGTTCGCCATCGTCGCGCTGGGAAAATAGACGCCGGCCTGCTTGCCCAGAAGCCCGGCGGTCACGTCTTCCAGTTCGCGCGCCGTCGGATCGCCGTCCAGTCCGTCATCGCCGAGCCGCGCCCGGGCGATGGCCTCGTACATGTCGGGCGTCGGCGCCGTAACGGTATCGCTGCGCAAATCGATGGTTTCGCCCGCGGCGGGCGCCATCGCGGCGGTGGGATCTGTCGCCATGCCTTACTCCTGGAGCTTGATGTCTGCGTCGGCAATGATCTTGGCGAATTTCTTGACTTCTGCCGCCAGAAAAGAGGCGAATTCCGCGGGGCTTTCATCGCTGGGCTCGCCGACCGTCTTGCGCAACATCGCCGTGAAGTCCGGCTCGCGCACGATTTTCACGGTCGCCTGGTTGAGTTTTTCAACGATGGACGAAGGGGTTCCCGCGGGCGCGAACAGGGCGAACCAGCTTTCGAGTTGATACCCTTTGACGGTTTCGCCGATTGCGGGCACATCCGGCAAGGTGGTGATGCGGTTGGGCGTCGTGACGCCCAGGGCAAGCAATTGGCCCTTCTCCATGAACGGCTTGACGGCGGCGGGGCTCGCGTAGGTAATGGCGACCCGCTTGGCAATGACGTCCAGCACCTGCTGGGAAGAACCTTTGTACGGAATATGCTGGATCCGGACCCCGGTCATTCTATTGAACAGCTCGCCGGCGAGATGCTGGGCAGTGCCGATACCGCTGGTGGCGTACGACAGCATATCGGGCCTGGTACGCGCGTAGGCAATCAGTTCCGACAGATTCTTTGCCGGCACGTCTGGATGCACAACCATGACATTGGGCGCCCGCACCACGATCGCGACCGGCGCCAGGTCCTTCAGCGAGTCGTAGCCGATCTGGGGGTTCAGTGTCGGCGTAATGGCAACCTCTCCGGCGGTGGCCAATACAAACGTGTAGCCATCGGACGGCGACGAGATAAGCGTACGCACCCCAAGCGCCCCACCGGCGCCTGGCCGGTTCTCCACCACGACGGGTTGGCCGAACCTCTCGCCGAGCCGGTGCGCCAGTTCGCGGGCGGTCTGGTCGACACCGCCACCTGGCGCGAAAGGAACGATCAGCTTGATGGGCCGGTCGGGCCAGTTGGCCTGGGCAAAGGCGCCCGGGGCCGCCCACGCCGCGGCAGCCAATGCAACACACACTTTGCCAAGCACTCGATACAGATGATTCATACTATTCCCCTTGTTAAAAGCCCCCGGTTGCGGGTGGCCATCTCACGCTTCGGACCCGTAGCCGCCTCCGCCAGGCGTGCACACGCGCAGCACCTGGCCGGCGCGCAACCTGATTTCGGCAGCGGCGGCCGGCAATTTCTGTTCGTTCGGCGTGCCCGGGTCCAGCACGAACTGGCCAAGCCCGCCATCGCCGCCACCGTCGGTGCCGGCCGCGGCGACGTGCTGGCGCTCGGACGACAGGCTAAGCACTGTGTTTGCGCCCAATATCCGGTAATCGCGCAATATGCCGGCGCCGCCCCGGTAGTGTCCGGCACCCGCGCTCGCCCGGTTGATCTCGTAGCGCTCGATCATGAAGGGATAGGCGTGTTCCAGCGCTTCGACCGGTAGGTTCGAAGACCCCGACGCATGGACGCGTACGGCATCCATGCCATTGCGATACGACCTGGCGCCCATGCCGCCGGCCAGCGTCTCGTAATTGACAAAATAACTGCCGGTCCGCGGGTCATCGCCCGCCAGCACGATCAACTGGTGGGGGCCGCTGCGTGCCAGGCCTTTCCCGGGCATGGCCTGGGACAGTGCGGTCGCGATCACGTCGCCCAGCACCGCGCACGATATGGCGCGCGCCCCGATCGCCGCGGGCGCGACGGGCCCGACCACGGTGCCTTGGGGAATCCGCACGTCGATCGTGCGGAAGTAACCCGCATTGGCGGCAATGTCGGGATCCAGCATGCTCTTGACCACCGTGTACACCGTGGCGATCAAGGCCCGATAGGGAATGTTCCTGGCCGACTGCAGTTGCGGGGCCGAGCCGGCGAAGTCCAGGATCAGCCTGCCGTGCTCCACGGTGAGCCTGAGCTTGATCTCGGCCGTCTGCCCGGCTTCGTTGCCATCGAGAAAATCGCTGGCCTCGAACGAGCCCGCCGGCAGTTTTTCAATGGCGCGCAGAAAGCGCCGTTCAGTAAAATCCAGATAGCCGGCGATCGTGGCTTGCAGCGACTGGACCCCGTAGCGCTCGAACAGCGCTTCCATGGCGCGCAGGCCCACGGTGTTCGCGGCGATCTGCGCCCGCAGGTCGCCGGACCGTTCCTCGGGAGTGCGCGAGTTCAGCAGCACGATATCCAGCACGTCGGTCCTGAGCTCGCCCGCGGCAATGAGCCGTACCGGAGGAATCCGGATCCCTTCCTGGAAGATCGACGTGCAGATGGCGGCTTCCGACCCGGGCACCATGCCCCCGACATCGGCGTGATGAGCGATGTTCGCCACGAACGCCACGATCTCGCCCGCGTAGAAGACCGGCGCGATCATATTGATATCGGGCAAGTGCGATCCGCCGCCATGGTACGGGTCGTTCGCGATGAACATGTCGCCGGGCCTGATCTCGTCGCGCGGAAATTTTTCGACAATGGCCCCCACGACGCCCACCATGGACCCCAGGTGAATCGGCACGCGCTGCGGCAACGCGATCACGTTACCCTCGGCATCGAAGACCGCAGTCGAGCAATCGTGCCGCTCTTTGATGTTGGGAGAAAACGCCGCCCGGGTCAGCGCGGCGCCCATTTCTTCAGTCACGCCCAACAAATACCGGGCGACGACTTCCGCGCGAATGGGATCGATCGGTTGCTTCATGCCTGGCCTCCTTGCTGTTCCAAAATGTCCGCCAGATCGATATGCAGATAACCGTACTGGTCCACTTCGACGCGCGCGGCCGGCGGCACGACGGTGGTCGTGTCCATTTGCTCGATCACCGCGGGTCCGACGAATGTCGCGCCGGCCGCCAGGGCGTCGCGCCTGACGATCGGCGTGCCGACGAAGCCGGTAGCCGGGAACCACACCTGGCGTTCCCCGGTGATGGCGGATTCGAACGTGCCGCCCGGCGGTATCCTGGCGGTCGCCGGCTTGGCCGTTTCGATCACCACCGCGCCCCGCACGTTCACCACCTGCACCGCGTGCGAGGGCAACTGGTAGCCGAGCATCTCTTCGTGCCTGCGGTGGAATCGGGCGCGCAGGCTGGCCAACTGCGCCGCATCCAGCACCGGCGTGTCCGTGTGGATGGACAGCTCCGAACTCTGGCCCTGGTAGCGCATGTCGATCTGCCACGTATAGGCGATACTGCCCGAGCCCTCTCCGGCTTCGTCTTCCAGCCAGGCCTGTATGCGGCGATCAAGCCCTTCGAAGCCGGCGTTGATGCGCGGCAATTGATCGTCGCTGGCGGGTACCAGGCAGGTCATGCTGAAATCGCCGCGCTGATCGGACTGCAAGAGCCCCTGGGCCGAAAGCAGGCCGGGACGGGGCGGCACGATCACATGGCGCATGCCCGCGGACAGGGCGACCTCGGCGGCATGCAGGGGGCCGGCGCCGCCGAATGCGACAAGCGCGTAGTCCCTGGGGTCTTCCCCCTGTTCGACCGATATCACGCGCACCGCGCCAGTCATGTGCACCGTGGCGATCTTCAATACGCCGATCGCCGCGTCCTGCACATCCAGATTCAACGGCTGGCAAAGCGCATCGCGGATCGCGCCGGCGGCATTTTCCGGATAGACCTTCATCCTGCCATCCAGCAGCGATACCGGGCTCAGGCGCCCCAGCAGCACATTCGCATCCGTGACGGTGGGGGCTTTGCCGCCACGTCCGTAGGCCGCCGGGCCCGGATACGCCCCGGCGCTTTGCGGCCCGACCTTGAGCATCCCTCCCGCATCGATCCAGGCAAGACTTCCCCCACCCGCGCCGATGGTGTGGATATCGAAGGTCGGCGCCCGAACCGGCAGGCCGCCCATCGGGCGTTCCCCCTTCATCGTGGGATGGAGGTCCTTCACCAGGCACACATCCGTGCTGGTGCCGCCCATATCGAATGCCACCAGGCCGCGCCGGCCGACATCCTTGCCGACGGCCACCGTGGCCATCACGCCACCGGCGGGCCCGGAAAAGAACGTGTTGATGGGCAATTTCCGCACCGTCGCGGCCGTCACGGCGCCGCCATTAGACTGCATCACCCGCGCCGGCCGTTCCACCCCGAGGTGGCGGACGCCGTCCTCGAATTGCTGCAGATACCGATCCATGACGGGCAGCAGGCTGGCGTTGACCGTAGCCGTGATAAAGCGCTCGTACTCGCGCATCTCGGGCAACACGTCGCTCGAAGCGCAGGCGTAGGCATCGGGCCAGACCTCGCGCACCACTTCCAGGGCGCGATGTTCGTGCGCCGGATCGGCATAGGCGTGCAGGAAACACACCGCGATAGCGCCCACGCCCCGGTCGCGCAGGGACTGGACGGCTTCGCGCAGCACGCCCTCGTCCAGCGGGGTCGACTCCTTGCCGTCGTACTGCAGGCGCTCGGGCACTTCGTAGCGGTCGGCGCGCACCGACGGCGGCACGGGCTTGGGAATATCCAGGTTGAAATAGTGGGGCCTGCGTTGACGCGCGATATCGACCACATCGCCGAATCCCGCGCTCGTCAACATGCCGGTGCGGGCCCACTTGCCTTCAAGCACGGCATTGGTCGCCAGCGTCGTGCCAAGCACGACGAAATCCACGTTGCGCGGATCGACGCTAGCGATCCCCAGCAATTCGCCGATGCCGTCCAGAATGCCCCGTGCCGGGTCCTGTGTCTGGGTGGGCACCTTGTGGTAGATGCACCGGTCGCTTCCCGTATCGCGAAGCACAAGGTCGGTGAACGTGCCTCCGGTATCGATGCCTATCCAGAAATTTCCCATGATTCTCGCTTCGTCCTGAGTTCGATGTCGCTGCGCGCCAGCCTGTGTAGAGGCCGCCATCTTCCAACGAAGGCGAGTTAATGACAATTGGAACTTTCTTAGCTATTCTTAAGTAATGCCTACTAATTTCAAGCTCCGGCAGTTGCAAGGGTTCGTGGCGGCGGCCGAACTGGGATCGTTCGCGCTGGCCGCATCGCGAATGGCGGTAACCCCTCCCGCGTTCTCTCAGTTGATCCGAGAGCTGGAATCCAGCCTTGGGGTTTCCCTTTTCGACCGCACGACCCGTCGTCTCGACCTGACGGCCGCGGGCGAACAACTGCTGCTCAGCGTGCGGCGTCCGCTGCAGGACCTGGACCATGCCAGCGCCGACATGCGCGCCCTGGTCGAGGGCAAGCGCGGCCGGGTCGCCTTTTCGATTCTGCACTCTCTCGCTTTTGGCATCGGGACGCGCGCGCTTGCGGCCTTGCACGCGCAGCATTCCAGCATCGCCGTGCAAATGATCGAAGACCAGAACGACGTCCTGATCGACCGTGTGCTGAATCGTGAAGTCGATTTCGGCCTGGGGATGTTCACCCAGGTCATCGACGAATTGTCCTTCGAGCCGCTCTTCTACGACGAACTGGTGGCGGTGTTTCGTAGCGACCACGCATTCGGCGAAGGCGAATCGGTCGACTGGGAACAACTGGCGCGGCAACCGTTGATTCTGCTGCAACCCAAGTCGAGCGTGCGCAGGCTGGTCGAGGCCTCGATATTGATGACAGGCGTTCCGCGTGCCCCGGGGCACGAGGTCGTCAGCATGATCACTGCCATCAATATGGCCGCCGCGGGCCTTGGCGTCACCGTCCTGCCTGGCCTGTCGCTGTCTTCATTGAAGACGACAGGGATGGCCTACCGGCCCATCAGGAATCCCACCCCGTATCGCCAGATCGGCATCATCCGACGAGCCGACCGGCCCATCCCGGAAGTCGAGAAAAACGTCCTTGATCACATGCGGAAAGAAGCCCTTTGCACCACGGGGGTCCTGCAAGCATTGCCTGCATCCGGCCACGCCCGAGTCGATTGAGCGATTGCGGCGGGAAAATCCGGTATCGCTGCGTAGTGGCTTGCAAAACCCACGCACGGCCCCGCCGTGCAATGGGTTGGCGATAATCCGACACGATCATCGCGATCGAGCGTGCCTTGCCTGTGCCGAGGCCGCTGGCCGAAGGCAACGGTGCTGCGCCGTCGGGCGGCTTAGTGGAGAGGCCCCACCAAGCCCCCACAATGAGAAAGGCCGTTAGTGACTACTGTCACTAACGGCCTTGGAACCACTGGTCGGGACGGCGGGATTCGAACTCGCGACCCCTTGCACCCCATGCAAGTGCGCTACCAGGCTGCGCTACGCCCCGAAAGAAAAAGAGTATATCAGAACTAAAAAAAACCTGCACCGGATGGAGCAGGTTTTGATGAACCGGCGACCGGTTCAGCGTGCGTCGTTGCCCGGCGCCGGGGCCGGCGCCGCAGTGCCCAGCGCTTCGGCCAGCATGGCCGACACGTTGCCCAGCTCGGCGCGCAGCGCCTGGATCTCGGCGCCGCTCAGGCGCACCGCGGCGTCCTGGTCGTGCGGCGTGTCGCGTGCATCGCCCAGGCGATTGCGCGCGCCGCTGATGGTGAAGCCCTGTTCGTACAACAGCGAGCGGATGCGGCGGATCAGCAGGACTTCATGATGCTGGTAATAGCGGCGATTGCCACGGCGCTTGACCGGCTTGAGTTGAGTGAATTCTTGTTCCCAGTAGCGCAGCACGTGCGGCTTGACGCCGCAGAGGTCGCTGACTTCGCCAATCGTGAAATAGCGTTTGGCGGGAATGGGCGGAAGCGCAACAGTGGATTCAGGACGTGTCATGGGAGGATTTTATGCCGTGGTGCGTCGTGAGCCGATAACAATTGCCGACAAAGCGTATCACTCCCCGCTGTTGTTCGCACCCGTGGGCTCGGCCTGCTCGACCACGCTCTTGAGCTTCTGGCTGGCATGGAAGGTAACGACGCGCCGCGCCGCGATGGGAATGGTCTCGCCCGTCTTGGGGTTGCGCCCCGGGCGCGGCGGCTTGTTGCGCACCTGGAAATTGCCGAAGCCCGACAGTTTCACCGAATCGCCGCGCGCCAGGGCGTCGCGGATTTCCTCGAAGAAAGTATCGACGATGTCCTTGGCTTCGCGCTTGTTCAGGCCGACCCGCTCGAACAGCAGTTCGGCGAGTTCGGCTTTGGTCAGGGTACGCGGCTCGGCAAGCATAGAAGTCCCCATGGTCAAGTACGCTGGCGGGCGCCGTGCGCGCTGGCCAGCGCCTGGTTGATGCGGGCCAGGCAGTCGGCGACGCGGGCCTCGTCCAGCGTGACCTCAGTGTCCTGTAGCCAGAAACGGAACGCAAGGCTTTTTTCCGCGGCGGCCCGGCCTTCGTGGGCCTTGTCGCGCCAGACGTCGAACAGCCGCACTTCTTGTACCACAGCCAGTTGCGGGTCGGCGGCCACGGTGGCGGCCACGGTGTCCAGCATGGACTGGGCGCTGACGGGCAGGTCCACCCACAACGCCAGGTCGCGCACCACCATGGGCTGGCGCGACAGTTCGCGCACCTGCGGCAGGCGGCCCTGCGACAGCGCCTGGACCTCGAGCTCGAACACCACCGGGGCGTGCGGCAGATCGGCCTGCTGGGCCCAGCGCGGGTGCAATTCGCCGATCCAGCCCACCGGCTGGCCGTCCAGGTCGATGCGGGCGCTGCGGCCCGGGTGCAGGGCCGGGTGGACGGCCGCCTCGAAGCGCAACTGCGCGGCGCGGGCGCCGAACAGGGCCTGCACATCCATCTTGACGTCGTAGAAGTCCACGTGCCGGGTGGCGGTGCCCCACTGTTCCTCGACGGCGGGGCCCCAGGCCGCGCCGGCCAGCCGCAGGGGCTGGCGCACGCCGGCCACGTCGAGCGGGCCGTCCTGGTGGGCGGCATCGCGCAGGAAGACACGGCCCAGTTCGAACACGCGCACGCGCGACTGCTTGCGGTTGGCGTTGTAGCGGATATTGGCCACCAGCCCGGCGATCAGGCTGGAGCGCATCACCGACAAGTGGCTGGCGATGGGGTTGAGCAAGCGCACCGGGTTGTCGTTGCCGGCGTAGTCGCGTTCCCAGTCGGCCTCGACGAAGCTGTAGTTGACGACTTCCTGGTAGTCTTGCGCGGCGGCCAGGCGGCGCAGCAGGTGCGGGCCGCGCCGTTCCTCGGGTTGCGAGAACATCTGGGCGCGCGCCACCGGCGGCACGTCGGGCAGGCGCTCGAAACCGTAGATGCGGGCCACTTCTTCGATCAGGTCTTCTTCGAGCTGCAGGTCGAAGCGGTACGACGGCGGCTCGACGATGAAGTCGTCGCCCTGCACCTGGTACGGCAGGCCCAGGTTGGCGAAGATCTGCGCCACTTCGGCCTGCGGCACGGGCACGCCCAGCACGCGGTGGCAGCGCGACAGGCGCATGCGCACTGGCTCGCGGGTAGGCAGGTTGGCCACCTGGTCGTCGAGCGGGCCGGCCTGGCCGCCGCAGATGTCGATGATCAGGCGCGTGATGAATTCCAGGTGCTCGGGAATGCTGGCGTAATCGACGCCGCGTTCGAAGCGATGACTGGCCTCGGAACTGAATTTGTACCGGCGCGCGCGGCCGGCGATGGACTCGGGCCACCAGAACGCCGCTTCCACGTAGATATTGGCCGTGTCCAGCGTGACGGCGGTGGCCTCGCCGCCCATGATGCCGGCCAGGCTTTCGACCTGGTCGCCGGCCGTCACCACGCCCACCTTGGCGTTCAACTCGACCGTCTGGCCGTTGAGCAGTTCCAGGCTTTCGCCATCGCGAGCCCAGCGCACCTCGATGCCGCCACGGATCTTGTCCAGGTCGAACACGTGCGACGGCCGGCCCAGTTCAAGCATGACGTAGTTGGAGATATCGACCAGCGCCGAGACCGAGCGCTGCCCTGCCCGTTCGAGGCGGGTCTTCATCCAGGCCGGCGTGGCGGCGCGCGCGTTGACGCCGCAGATGACGCGGCCGGCAAAGCGGCC
>Ga0182735_1000518_pt1 | contig 31010 bp, 35 predicted proteins | sample eDN5th30CKraftMG_FD_128524 | JGI IMG/M metagenome (GOLD analysis project Ga0182735, IMG submission 128524) | Enriched Miracle-Growth compost microbial communities from Emeryville, California, USA - eDNA 5th pass 30_C Kraft MG (version 2) (version 2) ...
GGCCTCGCCCTTGGAGATCTGCCAGACCGCCATCAGCGCCGGCAGCAGGAAGCTGAACATCTGCGCGTCGTAGGTATCCAGCGCCCAGCCGGAGAAGCAGGCCCAGAAGGTCTTGCGCTCCTGGCGCGAGCCAGTCTTGTACCAGTCGAACATGGTGATTACCGTCCTTATTGTTATTGGGTGTCGGTTCGTGGCGGGGCCACGATTGCAGCGTTTGGGTGATGCTCGTCTTGCGAGCTGACCGCCAGGCGGGCGGGGTGTCAGTTCGTGGAACGAGCATGCGGCAGATTGCTTCGCGCGCCCATTTGCCTTTGCGAAAGCCTGCCTTTCGATCGTGCTAAGCGGTCAGTCGGTCCTCGGCGAAGTCAGCAGGTCCTGGGCCAGGCTGGCCACCAGGCGCCCGTCGCGGCGGTAGATGTGCGCCTGCGCCAGGCCGCGCCCGGCAAGGCCTCGGCTGGCGTTGCTGACGAACAGCAGCCAGTCGTCGCAGGCAGGCTCCGGGGTGTGGAACCACAACGTGTGGTTGAGGTTGGCGACGTAGTGGTGCTGCCAGGCGTCGCCGCCTTGAGCCGGCGGCGCGAGGCCGATGTGCAGCCAGCAGTCGGAGAGGTAAGCCAGGGCCGCATGTTGCAGGCAGCGTTCGGCGGTCAGCGGTTGCAGCAGGCGGACCCAGTAGAGGATTTCGCTGGGTGGCGCCGCGCCGTCGAAATATGCCTGGGGATCGACCAGGCGAATGTCCAGCAGCGGCTGCCCGGTGAAGCGCACCTGCAAGGCGTCGGCCTGGCCGGGGTAGCGCTCGGCCAACTGGCGCAGGTCCGGCAGGCTTTCCGGGGCGGGCACGGGGCGTTCCAGGCGTGGTATGGGTTCCTGCGGTTCGCCCGGCGTCTGGAAGGTCACATGGGCGCTGAGCACCAGCGCCGTACCCTGCACGCCATAGACGTGGCGGGTGGAAAAACGCCGGCCATCCTGCAATGCCTCGACCTTGTATTCGAGCGCATCCGTGGGCCGGGCGCCTTGCAGGAAGGTCGCCTGCAAGGTGCTGGGCACGCGTTGCGGCGTGGTCCGGGCGGCGGCCCAGAGCGCCTGGCCGAGCAGTTGCCCGGCATAGATGCGACCGTTGACGTTGCGGTCATTGACCGTGCTGCGGAAGGTGTCCTGCGGCCCGTCTTCCAGGCTCAGCAGTTCCGTCAGGTCGCCCTGGTCCCAGGCTCTGGAATGGTGGTTGGCCATGGCGGCGACCTCAGGCGGAGCTGCCCAGGACGCGCTCGGCGCTTGGGCTCAGGGCGCGCGCGGGGCGGTCGGGCAGGGTGGAAAAATCCAGTGGGATCGGCGTGACCGCCTGTAGCGTCTCGGCCGTGGTTTCGCCCACCAGTTCGAGGACCTGCACGCCTTCGGCGGTGATCTCCAGGGTGGCCAGGTCGGTGTAGACGCGGCTGACGCAGCCGATCCCGGTGAGCGGATAAGTGCAGCGCTCGATCAGCTTGCTTTCGCCGTTCTTGGCCAGGTGCTCCATCATCACGAAGATGCGCTTGGCGCCGATGGCCAGGTCCATCGCGCCGCCAACGGCGGGAATCGCATCCGGCGCGCCGGTGTGCCAGTTGGCGAGATCACCGTTGGCCGCGACCTGGAAGGCGCCGAGCACGCATATGTCCAAGTGGCCGCCGCGCATCATGCCGAAGGAGTCAGCGTGGTGGAAAAACGCCGCACCCGGCGCCAGGCTGATCGGCTCCTTGCCGGCGTTGATCATGTCCCAGTCTTCCTCGCCGGGCTTGGCCCCGGTCCAGCGGCCGAGCACGCCGTTCTCGCTGTGCAGGAAGATGTCCTTGTCCGCCGGCAGGTGGTTGGCCACCAGCGTGGGCAGGCCGATGCCGAGGTTGACGTAGGCGCCTTCGGGGATGTCGCGGGCCACGCGGGCGGCCATGGCGTTGCGGGTCTGTTTGTCCATGTTCAACCTGCCTGGCGCTGATCGGCGGCGGCGCTGCGCTGCACGATGTGTTTGACGAAGATGCCGGGGGTGACCACGTGTTCCGGGTCGATTTCGCCCAGTTCGCAGACGCGGCCCACCGAGGCGATGGTGTGGCGCGCGGCCATGGCCATCACCGGGCTGAAGTTGCGCGCGGTCTTGCGGTAGGTGAGGTTGCCCCAGCGATCGCCGAGCTCGGCATTGATCAGCGCGTAGTCGACGTGGATCGGCGACTCCAGCACGTAGTGGCGGCCGTCGATGAGGCGGGTTTCCTTGCCCTCGGCCAGCAGGGTGCCGTAGCCGGTGGGGGTGAAGAAGCCGCCGATGCCGCAGCCGGCAGCGCGCAGGCGTTCGGCGAGATTGCCCTGGGGGACGATTTCCAGCTCGATCCTGCCGGCGCGGTACAGCTCCTCGAAGACGTGGGAGCCGACCATGCGCGGGTAGGAGCAGAGAATCCGGCGCACCTGGCCGGCCTTGAGCAGGGCAGCCAGACCGGTGTCGCCCTGGCCGGCGTTGTTGCTCACCAGGGTGAGGTCGCGTGCGCCCTGGGCGATCAGCGCGTCGATCAGGTCCTCGGGCATCCCGGCGCCGCCGAAGCCGCCCACGGCGATGGTCGCGCCGTCGGGAATCTCGGCCAGCGCCTGGGCGGCGCTGGGGCAAAACTTGTCGATCATGACTGCGGGTCCTTTGTCGTTTTTATCGCGGACGGACGCGGCTTTCGAAAGCCCTCATCGCCCCTGGAAACCAGCTTGCCAGTGCGTCTGGAGGGCCACAATTTCAGTCTGCGGAAGGGGCGTTTAACCGCCGGTTAAGAGGGCGCGCCGGCCTTGTGCGGTGCGGGCTGGCGCACTTTGGTAGGGGCTCAGACGGCGGCCACGCCGACGGTCATACCGCCGCAGACGTAGAGCACCTGGCCGGTGACGAAACCGGCGCGCTGATCGAGGAAGAACGAGGCGGCCTGGGCGATGTCGTCCGGCATGCCGAGGCGCTTGACCGGCACACTGTCGATGATCGCCTGGGTACGCGGGCTGTCCGGCGGGTTGGCGCGCTCGAACAGTTCGGTGCGGATCGGCCCCGGCCCGATGGCGTTGGCGGTGATGCCGTGGCGGCCCAGTTCCAGCGCCCAGACGCGGGTCATGCCCAGCAGCCCGGCCTTGGTGGCGGCATAGGCGGTACGCAGTTCCTTGCCCAGCGCGGCGCGCGAGGACATGTTGAGGATGCGCCCGAAGCCCGCTTCCTTCATGCCCGGCAGCAGCGCCTGCATGCACTGCAGCGAGCAGCGCACATTCAGCGCCCACACCCGCTCCAGTTCCTCGAAGCTCTGCTCGTCCGCCGGGTTGGGGCAGACCATGCCGACGTTGTTCACCAGGCGGGTGATCGGCCCGTCGGCCAGGGCCTGTTGCAGCGCGGCGGCGGTGGCGGCGGTGTCGGTGAGGTCGGCGATCAGGCCGTCGCCGATGCGGTCGATGATCACCGGCTCATAGCCGTTCTCGCGGCAGCGTTGGGCGATGGCGGCGCCGATACCGGAGGCGCCTCCGGTGATGAGTACGCGTTCTTTGGGCACGTTGGAACTCCGTCAGACGGTGGCGATGGGATTGAGCGGCGCGCCGACGGCGCCGGGCAGGCGCAGCGGCGGGGCGGTGAGCAGGAAGCGGTTGCGGCCGTTGGCGCGCAGCCAGTTGGCCAGCGGCGTGAGGTGCCACAGTTCGCCCAGGTGTACGCCGAGCTTGAACAGGCAGTGGTGGTGCAGCGGCATCACCGAGCAGCAGTCGCCGGCGTGGCCGGCGGGGAAGATTTCCACCGAGTAGTTGTCGGCGGCGATGGCCACCAGGTTGCTGTCGGTGATCCAGTTCAGCAGGCGGCTGTCGTTGCCATCGAGCACGGCGGCCAGGCGCTCCAGCACTGCCGGGTCGGGGTTGCGGTTCATCCCCAGCAGGGCTTCGGCGTAGCCGGTGTGCAGGCAGACGATGTCACCGGCCTCTACTTCCACGCGGTCGGCTTCGAGCACGCGCATCAGTTCGTCGTAGCCGATGTGCGTGCGGTCGAGGCCGAAGTGGTGGTGCAGGTCGATCATCACGCCGCGGCCCTGCACGCAGGTCTCGGCCATCCGCTCGATGCCCAGGGCGTGAGCGCAGGAGGTGCTGTGGGGCTTGATCGCGCCGGCGATGCCGCAGTCTTCCAGTGCGCTGGGGCCTTCGACGTCGCCGCCGGCGCTGAAGCCGTTGTAGTACAGCGGCTCGGGTACGCCGTCATCGTTGGCGTCGAACAGCGCACCGACGTGGGAGAGCGCATCCCATTGTGTGGAGTACTGCAGGTGGAGGATCGCCAGGTCGTCGCTGAGCACGTCGGGGCGGCCTTCCTGGATCCACTGGTACTGGTAGTTCATGTTGACGCCGCCCTTGCGCAGCAGCGGGCGCAGGATCGGCGGCAGGCGGTTGACGTTCATCGCGTTGCCGCCGGGGTAGTCCAGCGGCAGGCTGAGGCAGAAGGCCAGGCCTTCGCGCACTTCGGCGATGCCCTGCAGCACCTTTTCCGGCGTCAGCAGGTTCAGCCGGCCCCTCTGGTCGTCGGGGCCGAAGTCGCCCCAGTTGGAGCCCTCGGGGCGTTTCTTCCAGCGTGGTTCGGCCATGGTCGATGGTCCTTGTTCTTATAGGTGGCGGGTCGCCCGGGATGGCGGCGCGTCCATGTGCTGCAAGGCTCCCAGACTCGTTGGAGGCGGACAATTGGCCTCTTTGGAAGGCGGCTTTAACGCAGGGTTAAGCTGCGCGGTAGCAGTCGATCAGGCTGTCGGCGAAGTCGCGGGCGAAGGCCGAGAGGCCGTCGAAATCCTGCGCGCAGAGCTGGAAGGTGCGCACCGCCCAGGGGTCGAGCAGCTTGCACGAGCCGATCTTCTGGCTGCCCTTGAGGCGCTAGAAACCGGCCTGGGGCACGATGGCGATGCCGGCACCGGCCTCGACCATGCGGAAGATCGCGTCGGAGCTGGCGACCTGCACGCGGATGGTCAGCGGGATGTGCAGCGCCGAGGCGGCGCGGCTGAGGAAGACATGGATGGCGCTGCCTTCGAGCAGCGAGACGAAGGCGTATTGCAGCGCCTCCTTGAAATGTACCTCGCCGCCTTCGAGGATCGGGTGGCCTTCCGGGGCGATGACCATCAGCCGACTGCTCACCAGCGGTACGCTCTGCAGCCCGTCGGTGACCACGCTGCCGGAGACGATGCCCAGGTCCGCGCTGCCATCGCGGATGCAGCGCACGATGTCGTCGGAAAGGCGCTCGCGCATGTCGATGTGCACGTCGGGGTGGGTCTTGAGGTATTCGCCCACCACCGGCGGCAGGTACTCGGTGATCGCGGTGGTGTTGGCCAGCAGGCGCAGCTGGCCCTTGAGGCCTTCGGCGTACTGCTGCAGGTCGCCGGTGAGCATCTCCAACTGGGAGAGGATGATGCGCGCGTGCAGCAGGTAGGTCTTGCCGGCGTTGGTCAGCGTCACGCCCTGGGGCGAGCGCTCCAGCAGACGCATGCCGAGGTTGTCCTCGAGGTTCTTGATGCGGTTGCTGGTGGCCGGTACGGAGAGGAAGGAGCGCTCCGCGCCGCGGGTGAGGCTGCTGGTTTCCGCGATGTTGATGAACAAGCGGAAATCCGTGATATCGAAATGCATCGCCATGGTCAGGTACTTCTTGCCAAGTGGTATATCACGGTACTGGCTGGCGAATAGCCTGCATAGACGGCATTCGTCGGTCCGGCACCGTTCTGGTAGCCCACGCCCGCGCACATCCAGGCGTGCGCGGGCGCAGGCCACCGGCTCACCAGTGGGCCGCTTCGAAGGCGAAACCCGAGCCCTGGCGGCGGATGAAGCCGCAGTGTGGTTCGCCGAAATGCACCGGCAGGATCAGTGCGCCGGAGTCGGCCGCGTCGTTGAGGAAGGCCAGACGCGTCTGACGGGCGGTGTCTTCCCAGATGCAGTAGCCGGAGTTGATCTCCGGGCGGACGATCTGCACCGGGCTGTGCAGGATGTCGCCGCAGAAGATGCCTTCCTCGCCGCCGGAGCGCACCTTGAAGATCACCTGGCCGGGGCTGTGGCCGGGTGCCGCCTGCACTTGCAGGCAGTCGGCGATTTCCTCGCCGGGCAGCATCATCTTCGCCAGGCCCGCATCGACGATGGGCATCACGCTGTCGAAGAAGGATTCGCCGAACACATCGATGACGCCGCCTTCCTTGTTCTTGCCCTGGTGGCAGAAGTCGAAGTCGTCCTTGGGGAAGTGGTAGGTGGCGTTGGGGAAGGTCGGTTCCCAGCGGCCATCCTTCCAGGTGGTGTTCCAGCCCACATGGTCGGAATGCAGATGAGTGATCACCACGTGGGTGACTTTCTCCGGCGGCGCGCCGGCGGCGATCATCCACTCGCGTACCAGGCCGTTGAGCATGTTCATCCGCGCGATGCCCGGGCGCGGCTTGAAGTTGCCGACGCCGGTGTCGATCACCACGATCTCGTTGCCCACGTGCACGATCCAGAACTGGATGGTGACGATGAGCTTGTTCATGTGCTCGATCCAGTGGTTGGGTGCCATCAGCTCGCGATGGTCCGTGAGCACGCTCGGGTCCATCTGCGGGAAGAGGAAGGCCGGGTCGTGGGTTGGGCCGGCGTACTCGAGAATGCGGGTGACCTTGATGTCACCGATCATGCGCGACTGCATCATGGGACGGGATTCCTCATTGTTGTTCTTGGGTTGAATGTTCGGCTGTCACGGCAGGCCGTGCACGGTGTTCCTCAGGCCGCGTGGCCGGCAGCGCCGACGCGGTGTTCCGGCTGGGCGATGAAGTCCCGGTAGACCGCCGCTCCGCTTTGTCCGTCGCACAGGTAACCGCGCACCAGCGCCGCCACCAGGCGGGGGCTTTGCAACGGCATGAAATGCCCGGAGGCTACCGGCAAAGCTTCGATCTGTGCGGCGAAACCGGCCAGGCGGTCGATCTCCGCGGGTGGCCTCAGCGCGTCGTATTCACCGGCGACGAACAGCGTGCGCGGCGGAAGGCGGGGCAGATCCGCTTCCAGTTCCAGCCCGGAGAGCATCGCGAAGGTGGCGGCGAAGCCCTGCGGATCGGCGGCGCGCCAGCGCAGGCGGAAGGCCTCGAAGGTGTCGGCATCGGTGCGCAGCGGCTCCGGCCAGGTTTTTTCCAGCAGGGCGGGGACCAGTTCGCCCAGGCCTTCTTCGCGCAGGGCTGCGGCGCGTTGCCGGGTGGCGTCGCGAGCGGCGGCCGGCACGCCACAGGCCGGGGCGAGGGCGACCAGTTGCTTGCAGCGCTGCGGATGCCGGGCGGCGAAGCGAATGGCGATGGCGGCGCCCACGGCGACCCCCATCAGTGCCACCGGCACATCGATGGCCAGCGTATCGAGTAGCGCAGCCAGGTCGGCGACGTGGGCGTCGATTTCCAGCGCGCCGGGGATTTTCTCCGACAGGCCGGCGCAGCGGGTGTCGTAGCGCAGCAGCGTCAGCTCGCCGTAGAGCGTGGAGCACAGCCCGTCCCAGCTTTCCAGGCTGCCGCCCATTTCGTGCACCAGCACCAGCACCGGGGCGTCAGCGCGGCGCGCTGGCAGCAGCTGGTAGCGCAGGGCCGTCTGGTTGACTTCGATCCAGTTCATGGTTGGCCTCACACGCGCTCGAACAGCGCCGCCAGGCCCTGGCCGCCGCCGATGCACATGGTCTCCAGGCCGTAGCGCGAGCCGCGGCGCTGCATCTCGTGGAGCAGGGTAGTCATGATGCGCACCCCGGTGGCGCCGATCGGGTGGCCGAGGGAGATGCCCGAGCCGTTGACGTTGACCCGCTCGTCGTTCTCCAGGCCCCAGGCCTTGAGCACGGCCAGGGCCTGGGCGGCGAAGGCTTCGTTGACTTCGATCAGGTCCATTTCCGCCAGCGTGCGCTGGGTGCGTTGCAGCAGCTTCTCCACTGCCGGCACCGGGCCGATGCCCATGCGCGCCGGTTCGCAGCCGGCAGCCGCCCAGTCCACCAAACGGGCGATGGGCTCCAGGCGATGGCGTTCGGCGTACTCGCGCGAGACCACTAGGCAGGCCGCCGCCGCATCGTTCTGCTGGCTGGAGTTGCCGGCAGTGCAGACCCCCTCGGGCAGCAGCGTGCGCAGACCGGCCATGCCGTCCAGGCTGGCCTCCTGGCGGATACCTTCGTCCATCGACACCACGGTCTGGCTGCCGCGCTTGCCCGGTACGGTCACCGGCACCACTTCATTGGCGAAGCGGCCCTCGCGCCAGGCGCTGGCGGCGTTCTGGTGGCTGCGCACGGCGAAGCGGTCGGCCTCCTCGCGGCTGATGGCGTAATCGCGGGCCAGGTTCTCGGCGGTCTCGGGCATGCCGGAAATGCGCCCGAAGCGCTCCTGCGGCTGCGAGCGTTCGCGGCCGCGCTCCAGGCGGTCGTGGAACTTCACGCTGCCGGCGCGGGCGCCCCAGCGCATGTCGGTGCTGTAGTACTCGATGTTGCTCATGCTCTCCACGCCGACTACCAGCACCGCCTGGGCGGCACCGGTCTGCACGTGCATCGCCGCGTCGATCACTGCCTGCAGGCCGGAGCCGCAGCGGCGGTCGAGTGTGTAGCCGGGCACTTCCACCGGCAGGCCGGCGGCGAGGGCGGCGTAGCGGCCCATGCAGGGTGCCTCACTGGAGGCGTAGGACTGCGCCACGATCACTTCGTCCAGCGTTGCCGGGGGAATGTCCACCCGTTGCAGCAGTGCATGGATGATGCCGGCGGCGAGCTGGTCGGCGCTCAGCGCGGCGAGGGCACCGCCGAACTTGCCGATGGGGGTTCGCAGGGGGGAAACGATCAGCGCGTCGTGCATGGGGTCGGCCTTGTTCCTGGAGTTGGCGGGTGGGGCAGGGGAATGCCGGCCAGCATGGGCAAGGCGGCGCGGCACGGGAATTTCGCATCTCGAAAGCCCGCCTTCGACATTGCTTAAGTCGCCGCGCCCGCCTGGGCTGCGCGGCGCTCTTCGTTTTCCTGAAACGGCTCCTTAAGCAAAACCCAATACCTGTCCGTGTCTGCGCCTTTGCATCCTTCTGCGCACCCCGGCGTTCCCCCTCCGGGTCGTTTCCCGTTTCGCAGAACAACAACAACCAACACGGATACTTCCATGCACAATCCCTCCCTGGCGCAGCTCTTCGGTCTGCTTGCGCTGCCTCCCGCGCTGGCGCTGCCGGCACTGGCCCATGCCGATTTCATCAAGGACAGCAGCGTCAACCTCACGCTGCGCAACATCTATTTCAACCGTGATTTTCGCCAGGACAACGCTCCACAATCCAAGCGCGAAGAGTGGGCCCAGGGCTTCATGTTCAGCGCCAAGTCCGGCTACACCGAAGGCACCGTGGGCGTGGGGCTGGAGCTCTACAGCGCGCTGGGTCTGAAGCTGGACTCCTCCGATGCGCGCGCCGGCACCGGCCTACTGCCCAACCGCTTCGGCGACTCCGGGCCGGGCAGCTACAGCGACCTCTCCGGCGTGGCGAAAATGAAGATCGCCAAGACCGAGCTGAAGGTCGGCGGCTTCACCCCCAAGATACCGGTGCTGCTCTCCAGCGATGCGCGCCTGCTGCCGCCGATCTACAACGGCGCGACCCTGAGCTCCACCGAGATCGACAACCTGACCCTGGACCTGGGGCGTTTCGACAAGGTCAACTTCCGTAACTCCAGCGGCAACCACGACGAGATTCTCGCCGGCAACTACGGCGTCAGCGGCGATCACTTCGACTACTTCGGCGCCACCTACGCCTTCTCGCCGACGGTCAACGTCGCCTACTGGCGTGCCGAACTGCAGGACGTCTACCAGCAGAACTACCTGGGCTTCCAAGGCAGCCGCAAGGCCGGCGACTGGGTGCTCAGCGCCAACGTGGGCTACTTCGATTCTTCCGAGAATGGCGCAGCCCGTGGCGGCGACATCGACAACGGCCTGACCACCGCGATGCTCTCGGCCAACTACGGCGCGCAGACCTTCCGCGTCGGCTACCAGGACAACAGCGGCGACAGCCCCTTCCCGTACCTGCAGGACGCCGATACCTACGGCGCCAACGTGGTGCAGATCCTCGATTTCACCCGCGCCCGCGAGACCTCCTGGCAGCTGCGCCACGACCTCGACTTCGCTGCATTCGGCGTGCCCGGCCTGGTCATGATCAACCGCTATATCCGTGGCGATGGCTACGAGATCGGCGGCCAATCCGGCAAGGAATGGGAACGCAACCTGGACATCACCTACGTGGTGCAGAGCGGCCCGATGAAGAACTTCGGCGTGCGCTGGCGCAACGCCACGGTGCGCTCCGATGGCGCCGGCGAGCTGGACGAGAACCGCCTGATCCTCTCCTACACGCTGCCGCTCAAGTGAGTCGCGGGCGTTCGTCTTCCACAAGAAGACGCGCGCCCGGTTCGCCGGCCTTCAGCGGCCGGTGACGACATCCGGTCCGTGGAGCATCCGCCACGGCAACCGGATTTTCCGGGGGCAACCCCAAGGTGGTAAACGCACGCCCGGTCTCCACGATGGACCGGGCGTTCGCGTTGGTGGCAGATGTCTCGCCGCGCAGACGACAGACGACAGACGAAAAAAAGCCGGCCACGAAGGGCCGGCGAATGCGAGGTTGCTGTCCTCAGTCGTGCAGCGCGAGCAGGCGTCGTGCGCGTTCTATCACCGGCGCGTCGACCATCTGGCCGTCCAGCTGGAACGCGCCATTGCCGCGCGCCGCGCCGACGATCTTCTGCGCCCAGTCCAGCTGCTCGCGGGTCGGTGCCAGCGACTGGTGTACGCCCAGGACCTGCCGTGGGTGGATGCAGAGCATGCCGGCGAAGCCGGCATCGCGGGCGTCGCGGGCAAAGCGCGAAAGGCCGTCGAGGTCGGCGATGTCGGGAAACACCGTGTCCAGCGGCGCGGCGAGACCGGCCAGGCGGGTTTGCAGCAGTAGCTCGTAGCGCACCTGGTCGAGCAGCCGCGCGGCGGCTGCGCTGCCGGCGCTCATGCCCAGGTCCAGGCACAGGTCCAGCCCGCCGAAGGTGAGGCGCTGCACACCGGGCACCCGCGCTATTTCCGCCAGCGCTGCCAGCCCCGGAGCGCTTTCGATGATGGGTAGCAGCGGCTTGCCGATAGCGGCGGCGTTGACCACTTGCTCCACGCTTTCCGCCTTGGGCAGCAGGATGCCGAGCACGCCGGGGTGGCGGCAGAGTTCCAAGTCGTCGTTGTGCTCCAGGTGTCCGGCCATGTTCACCCGTACCCAGACGCCGGCCTCGGAGTGTGCATCGAGGAAGGTGCGCAGGTGCTCGCGCGCCTGCGCCTTGGCGGACGCCTGCACGGCGTCCTCCAGGTCGACGATAACCGCGTCGGCGCCGCTGGCCAGAGCCTTGGCGAAACGCTCCGGGCGGTCGCCGGGCACGAACAGCGCGCTGCGCAGTTTTTCCAGGGGCCTATCCATGACGGTCCTCCTCAGAAAGAGCGCGGCAGTTCGAGCAGGTGCTCGGCCACGTAGGAGAGGATCAGGTTGGTGGAGATCGGCGCCACCTGGTAAAGACGGGTCTCGCGGAACTTGCGTTCAACGTCGTACTCGTTGGCGAAGCCGAAGCCGCCGTGGGTCTGCAGGCAGGCGTTGGCCGCTTCCCAGCTGGCCTTGGCCGCCAGGTACTTGGCCATGTTGGCGGCGGCGCCGGCGTTCTGGCCGCTGTCGTATTCCTCGCAGGCGCGCCAGCGCATCAGGTCGGCGGCCTCGATCTCGATGTGCGCCTCGGCGATAGGGAACTGCACACCCTGGTTCTGCCCGATGGACCGGCCGAACACCACGCGGTCGCGGGCGTACTGCGCGGATTTCTCGGTGAACCAGCGGCCATCGCCGATGCACTCGGCGGCGATCAGCGTGCGCTCGGCGTTGAGGCCGTCGAGGATGTACTTGAAGCCCTTGCCCTCTTCGCCGATCAGGTGGCCGGCGGGGATTTCCAGGTTGTCGAAGAACAGCTCGTTGGTTTCGTGGTTGACCATGTTGGCGATGGGCTGCACGGTCAGGCCGTTGCCGACGGCCTCGCGCAGGTCGACGAGGAAGATCGACATGCCCTCGGACTTCTTCTTCACCTCGGCCAGCGGCGTGGTGCGGGCCAGCAGGATCATCAGGTCGGAATGCTGGATGCGCGAGATCCACACCTTCTGGCCGTTGATCACGTACTTGTCGCCCTTACGCACGGCGGTGGTCTTGATCTTGGTGGTGTCGGTGCCGGTGGTGGGCTCGGTGACGCCCATGGATTGCAGGCGCAGTTCGCCGCTGGCGAGCTTGGGCAGGTAGTAGGCTTTCTGCTCGGCGCTACCGTTCCGCAGCAGGGTGAACATGTTGTACATCTGCCCGTGGATGGTCCCGGAGTTGCCGCCGCAGCGGTTCACTTCTTCAAGGATCACCGAGGCCTCGGCCAGGCCCAGGCCGGAGCCGCCGTATTCTTCCGGGATCATCGCCGAGAGCCAGCCGGCTTCGGTCATGGCGCTCACGAAGGCTTCGGGGAAGCCCTTTTCTTCGTCGATCCTGCGCCAGTATTCGGCGGGGAATTCCGCGCAGAGAGCGCGCACGCCTTCACGGATGGCGTTGAGTTCGTCGATGTTGCGGTGGGTCATGGGAGTTCCTTGAAATATCTGGGTCAGTCGAACAGAACGTCGGCGCGCTGGCTCACGCCGCCGGAATTGGCGGCCCACAGCTCGGCCACGCCGGGCTCGGTGTGGCGGCCGGCAACACGGAAGGGTTCGGGCGCGATCAGTGGGCGCAGGCCACGGAAGCTGAAGCGCCGCACGCGGGCCAGCGGGTTGGCGCGCACGAACGCGGCCAGGCTCAGGGTGGCCGTCAGCGGGCCGTGTACCACCAGCCCCGGATAGCCCTCGCTGGCGGTGACGTAGGGCCAGTCGAAGTGGATGCGGTGGGCGTTGAAGGTCACCGCCGAGTAGCGGAACAACAGGGTCGGATCGGGCGCGACGCTTTCCTCCCAGTCCGCCAGCGGAGCGGCTTCACCGGCTCTCAGCTTGGGCGGCGTGGGCTCGCGGTAGACGATGTCCTGTTCCTCGCGCAGGCACAGCTGCTGGCCCTGCCAGTACTCATGGGCGAGGGTCACGAACAGTAGCGAGCCGGTGCGCCCGGCTTTTTCCTCGATGCGCTCGATGCGCGTCTTGCGGAAGGCTTCGGCGCCGACGCGCAAGGGTTCGAGAAACTCCAGCCGGCCGCCGGCCCACATGCGATTGCGCCCGTGGGCCGGCGGCATGAAGGTACCCAGGGTTGGGTGGCCGTCCGGGCCGAGGCGATTGCCGGCCACCTGATCGTTGAAGAAGCACCAGTGCCAGAGCCACGGCAGCTCTTCGCCGTGGGCCGGCGCCGTTGCACTGAAGGTGGCCGCGATGCGCTGCACGAGGTTGCGGCTGAGCTGGTCGTGCACTTCCTGGGTACGCCCCAGCCATGCCGAGGGATCGAAATCGGTCATGCCGTGTATCCGCTTTGTGGGTTATGCCCGGCATGATGGGGGCGAGCGCGGAAGGGGAGGAATTCACATTTACAGAAGTCAGGCTCAATCCGGGACTAATACCCGGTGAACCGTCATTTGCATTGCTTGGTAGCGTCTGCCACTGGGTGGAAGCGGCCCTGAGGCTACGAGCGATGCACCCTAGTCCTTCACCCATGTGGAGGACAAATCATGGCCACACTCACATCGAAAGCTCGCGAACCTTGGAACAAGGGCAAACTGGTCGGCCAAAAAGCACCGCTGCGACTTCGGGACATTTGGGCTATCAGAGTGCGACTGGAAATCGCAAACAAGGATCGTGATCTGGCGCTGTTCAACCTTGCCATCGACAGCAAGCTTCGAGCTTGCGATTTAACGAAGCTGCGCGTCAGGGACATAGCTCATGGTGATCACGTGTCGACGCGCGCGATCGTGATGCAGCAGAAGACCCAGCGCCCGGTGCAATTCGAAATCACCGCTCAGACGAGAGCATCAGTTGAAGCTTGGATCAGTGCTGCTCGCCGTCGCAACGACGATTTTCTTTTCCCCAGTCGTGCTCGTCGCTCAGCTCACATATCCACAAGGCAGTACGCCCGCATTGTGAAAGCCTGGGTAACCACAATCGGTCTCGACCCCACGCTCTACGGAACCCATACGCTTCGTCGAACCAAAGCATCACTGATCTATCGCAGAACGAAAAACCTGAGAGCAGTGCAGTTGCTGCTCGGCCATACAAAGCTGGAGAGCACTGTCAGGTACTTGGGTATCGAGGTTGATGACGCTCTGGAAATGGCGGAGCAGACTGAGGTTTGATCATGTTCCATCGTTGGCGCCGCGCCGCAAGCCGGCGCCTCTTTGAGGCCGCTAGCGGCCAATAGCAGAAGCTCACTCGTTAGTGCGGTGACGGCTGCATGCGGTCAATCAGCGTCTAGACTCTCGGTGATCGGTTTGCTTGGGGGAGCTGATGTTCGGTGATTCCTGACGAGTGTCCGTGCATCCCTTGGGCAACTCACCGTCGCGTCGGGATATTAGCCAAACCAACTGAGAGGAAACATGACGCGAGTCCGTCATCTTGAAATTCGCAATTTCCGATCGATACAAGCGCTCGATTGGACACCGTCCAACGGCGTGAACTGCCTAATTGGCCCGGGAGACAGCGGCAAGTCAAGCATCCTGGATGCCATAGACCTGTGCCTTGGAGCGCGAAGAAGCGCACCTTTCGGCGACACGGACTTCTTCGGACTAGACGTCACTCGGACCATCGTGATTGCAGTCACGCTCGGCGCACTACCCGACGAGCTGAAAAACATCGACACCTACGGAGAGTTCCTTCGCGGGTTTGACCTTGGCACTGGGCAGCTAGAAGACGAGCCGCGGGCAGGCCTGGAAACGGTTCTGACGCTGAAGCTCGAGGTCGCGAGCGACCTCGAGCCGAGCTGGACGCTTTACTCCAATCGAGCCGATCAACAACGACTGGAACGGTCTCTAGCTTGGAAGGATCGAAGTCTCCTGGCACCAGCCCGAATCGGCACCTACGCAAACACGAACCTTTCCTGGGCTAGGGGATCGGTGTTGAACCGGCTCACGGAGGAGCGCGCGAACCTTGGCTCGGAACTCGCCAGCGCGGCTCGCGCCGCCCGGGCCACCTTCGGCGCACAGGCTGGCCCTCAACTCGCTCAGACCCTGCAAGTGGTCACCCAGACAGCTACCGGCCTGGGTGTTGCAATCGGTGCGAGCGCTCAGGCACTACTTGATGCTCATTCGGTGTCGATTGGCGATGGTGCTATTGCGCTTCACAGCGAGGCCGGCATTCCTCTGCGGTCGCTGGGCACCGGTTCTGGGCGGCTCCTTGTAGCAGGATTGCAAAGGGCCGCAGCAGCGGCTGCCACCGTTGCCCTAGTAGATGAAGTCGAGTATGGACTTGAGCCGCACAGGCTCATGCGCCTGCTCGACTCACTCGGTGCGAAGGACGAGGCCCAGCCGCTACAGGTCTTTATGACGACCCATTCGCCGGTGACGCTTAGGGAGCTTGCTGCTAAACAGCTTTTCGTCGTGCGCCAGCGTTTGGGCGTTCACTCGGCCACATGCGCCGGTACGGACGACGGTATCCAGGGCACCTTGCGCAAGGCGGCCGAGGCCTTTCTGTCCAAATCCGTCATCGTCTGCGAAGGCGCCAGCGAGGTCGGATTCGCTCGCGGGATGGACCAGTGGTGGGTCAACTGTGGCGCGACCTCGTTCCTTGCTCATGGAGGCTCGTACGTGGACGCAGGTGGAGGAAGCCCCGACCAATGCTTCACACGCGGGGAGGCGTTCCTCAAGTTGGGCTATCGCGTCCTCGTCTTCGTGGACGCAGACAAGCCTGTTGCAACTGTCGGACTTGTCGAGAGATTCACTGCGGCTGGCGGCCAGTACATCACGTGGCGCCCCGGTCTGGCGCTTGAGGACGAGCTATTTCTCCACTCAAGCAATGACGCGGTGCATGCGCTGCTGAATAAGGCAGACGAGATGGTCGGCCGGGACCTCATGGCTGAGCACATCAAGTCGAAGTCGAGCGGCCAAGTCACCTTGGAGGCCATAGAGGCCGAACGGACGAATGGCGGTTACTCACCTGCAAGCCGAGCTTTGCTCGGACTTGCCGCTCGCAACAACAAAAACGGCTGGTTCAAGTCAGTGAGCGGTTTCCAGGAAATTGCCAAAGACATCGTCGGCCCTCACATACGGAATGCAGAGCCGGGCTTCGTCGACATTACGAACCAGCTCTGGAGGTGGACGAGTGCCGCCACCTGAAATAGACATTATTCAAGCGCGCCTAGGCTCAGTCACTGCACCGGCGGGATGCGGCAAGACCCAACTCATCGCGGATGCGCTGAGTCAATACACCGACAGCAAGCCAGTCTTGGTGTTGACGCACACAAACGCTGGCGCCACTGCTCTGCGCACTAGGCTCCAGCGCGGTGGCGTCCCCACCTCAGCGTACAGAGTATCTACCATCGACGGCTTTGCGATGCGGCTAGCGGGCAAGTTTCCGCTCCGAGCGGGCCTCGACGCGCGTGTTCTCGAACTGGCCAATCCGAACGCGGACTACCCTGCCATTCGAGGGGCCGTGCAAGGTCTTCTGCAGACCGGTCACATCAGTGACCCCATAACGTCGACATATTCGCGCTTGTTGGTCGACGAGTACCAGGACTGCAACACCGCACAGCATGCCCTCGTCTGCGCCCTAGCGCGGATTCTGCCAACTTGCATCCTTGGTGACCCGATGCAGGCGATATTCGGCTTCCGCGACCCATTGGTGCACTGGGAGCTGGAGGCTCAGGCTGAGTTCCCGCCTATCGGCACACTGCAGACCCCTTGGCGATGGCGCCTCGCAGGTATGGACGCGCTGGGAGCTTGGCTACTTCATGCCCGCGTATCATTGCAGGCTGGTCAACCTGTGGACCTGCGTGGAGCGCCGGAGGGAGTCCAGTGGGTTCAATTAACCCAAGGCATGGAATTGCAGCAGCGACTGGTTGCAGCCCGAACAGAAGCACCAAACCGTGACGGCCGCGTTCTCGTCATTGGCGACTCCATCAATGTTAATGGTCGCCATCAACTGACCATGCAGACGCCGGGCGCCACTGCCGTTGAAGCGGTCGACCTGAAAGATCTTGTGAACTTCGCTCGCCGGTTCGATTTGGCGAGTCCCAATGCGTTGCGCCAGATTGCCGAGTTTGCCACTTCACTGATGACTGGAGTGGGTGCTGCAAACTTGCTCGCGCGAGTCGAAACGATACGAGGCGGCCGGGCTCGCACGCCCGCGACTCCTACAGAAGCCTCAGCAGTGGCTTTCATAGCGGCTCCCAACTACGCGACTTCAATTGACCTGCTCCAGTCCCTCGCGGACCAACACGGTGCGCGTGTCTACCGACCCGAAGTGCTGCACTGCTGTATTTCAGCGCTGAGATCCGCCGAGGACGGAGGTGGGTTCATTGGCGCGGCAATTCAAGCCCGCGAGCGAAACCGCCATTTGAGTCGGCCACTGGGCAGGCGCGCAGTTGGAAGCACGCTTCTTCTGAAAGGGCTGGAGGCGGACGTCGCGGTCATTCTTGAGCCCGAGCGTATGACGGCTCAACACCTCTACGTAGCTCTCACCCGAGGTGCAAGGCGAGTCGTGGTCTGCTCGTCGACACCATTGCTAACGCCTGCCGCAGGCCGCTAGCGAATCCATAATCGTAGGGGCCGGCCTGTCACGACTGACGGAAACCGGCGGGAGACTTGCCTAATACTGCTTTTCTTTAGCTCAAACCCCTTGTTTAGCTGTCCAGCTAAACAAGGGGTTTGAGCTAAAGAAAAGGCTGCAGGCCAGGAATGGACTGAATCGCCCCCCGTCTCGTAGTCACCTTCGGGCAATAGATCCAATCGGCAGCTATAGGGCGATTTCAGCCGGCCCCAGCAGGCAGTTTTGGCCGACCTCTGATTATCATGGTTACAAAAAGCGCGCTGGTCATAGGCACGGCCGGAAACATTGGTGGCGCCGTGGCCATACAGGAGATGCGATCATCAGCAGACCAATTCGACTGACTTGATTTTCTATTCCACATAAACGGCAACCTGTCGTCGCGTGTGATGGCCGTCCTTAGAGATTTCGCGCCGCGCCAGGAGATCTACTCGGTCGACGAGTGTTTCCTTGACCTGACCGGCGTGCCCGGCTCCCTGGCTGCCCAAGGCCGCAAGATCCGGGCCGAAGTTCAGCGTCTGGTAGGTATCCCAGTGGGGGTAGGCATTGCGCCGACGAAGACGCTGGCGAAGCTGGCCAACTGGGCGGCGAAAAAGCACACGCGCGGTGGCGTTGCAGTGATGACACGCCCGGAACAGATCGGCGCATTGCTGCTGCACGCCCCTATCAATGAGATTTGGGGGGTTGGGCGGCGACTGTTCGAGCAGTTGGGCGGCATGGGCATCATCACTGCCGCACAGCTCGCTGAGCAGGATCCGAAAGTGCTGCGACGACAGTTCACCGTTTCGTTGGAGAAGACGTTGCGAGAGCTGCGCGGGGAAGTCTGTTATGCCCTCGAGGAGGGGCCGGCGCCGAAGAAGATGATTGCCTGCAGCCGCAGCTTCAGCGATCGGGTGACAGAGCTGGCGGCGCTGCGCGAGGCAGTGGCCAGTTATGCTGCCCGGGCTGCGGAAAAACTCCGTGCCCAGGGCGACTATGCCTGTGCGCTGCAGGTGTTCATCCAGACAGGGCAGTTCAACGACCGGGAGCGGCGTTATGCCAATGCGGCTACGGTGTCGCTGCTGACACCCAGTTCAGATACCCGCGACCTGGTCGCCGCCGCTCTGGCTGGCCTGGATCGCATATTCCGACCGGGCTTCCGCTACATGAAGGCTGGGGTGGTGCTCATGGACCTGGTCGCCCCAGGCCTCGCCCAGGTCGACATGTTTGCGCCGGCACCGCGAGCTGGCGGCGAGCGGTTGATGGCGGTGATGGATCGGATCAATGCGGAGTTCGGGCGCGGCACTCTTCGTCCAGGGCGAGTGCCGCCAACTCCAAATTGGGGAATGAAGCAGGAGCTCAAATCTCCAGCCTATGTTTCGCGGTGGGATGAAATACCTGCAATTCGTTAGGCCTGCTGCACTCTTTCTTATTCTTGGTTTTTAGGAGGATATTCAGCTTAACCTTTGCCCGCCCACCATTTTTATTGAGAAGTTGAGCTCGTCATCCGACATTTCCCAGTGGCCAATAGCAATGCTTTGGCCAAGGTCGGGTGACATATCGTTAAGCTCTTTGGTAATTATAGATATTAACTTTGATTTATTGGGAAGGGCTTGCATGGCTATATGTCGGATATAGTCGCATGTCTTAACCCACTCTGGTCCAAGCTTGTTGAGATGGGCAGCAAATCTTTTGGCAAGATCTGTCTGGTTGGGCAGGGAGCTTCGTATTTGCATCCAGGTGAAGATGTTTTCTAATATGTCCTGCTGCTCTCTCTTGGTAATGGTATCTATAAGCACGTTGTAGTGTTCTACCCATCTAAGCTCTGCTTCTGCAAATAGGGTGATCTCTTCTGGAATTATCAGAAGGTGCTCTAGTTCGTTCTCTACAAGGAAAAGTGTGGAGGATCTACCAGGACTACAGCGGAAGGGCATGATCTTCGGTTGCTGCTCAATGATGTCTCGGCGCAAGTGGATTAGTTCATGTGCAAGGATTGAGGAATCAAAAGCTTCAGGGTTGTACCAAATTATTATTCTTTGAGATATACCGTCAATGTCTAAGGCTGCGCCCGCCTTCTCGAGGCCAAAGAGAGGAGATGAACAATCCGCGATGGGGAGAACCTCAATCTTTATGCCAGTTCGCGCCGTAACCTGGATCGGTATATTTTGGATTTTTTCAGGCAAGTAATTCCATAGCGCCTCGCCTCCAATCTCAGACAGACGATTATGGAAGTAGTTATGCGATTCCATGGCTCTGTGGTTCCGGTTCAAATGTGAAGGGAAAGGTCATTCTGTCAGTCTTTCAGACTTTGCTGCCTAGTGACAGGAATTTTGTACGACCGAGACAGAGAAAGGCCACCCATAGGTGGCCTTTAATTTATGCAGCAATCAATTGCCGCGCCAGTGCCATCTCGACCGAATCACCGTCCTGGTTCAGCGAGTCGAGGCCTGACTCAGGAACGTCTCCCGACGTGCTCTGTGCCACGGCGATCTTCTTGGCCATCAGCTGCAGGCAGGTGATCTGCGAGCTGCCGGCGTAGCCGAAGAAGATAACGCGTACCGGGTGTTTCTGCCCGATCCTCCAAGACCGCCGCGCCGCCTGTTGCAGCGTGTACACGTTGTAGCCCGTCTGCAGGAACGCGATGGTCGGGAAGTCCAGGAGATCAAGTCCGGTCTTGACCAGCTCCGGGTTGGTGATTAGTACGTCGATGCCGCGGTCGACCTGGTCGAGGATCCAGTCCTCGCGTCGTGCGGTATCCACCGAGGCCCTCAGCACAGCCACCTTCAGCCCCGCCTGCTCGAGCACCTTCTTCAGCCTGGACGTAGTGTCGCGCGTCCCGCTGTATACGGTGTATGCGAGGACCTTGCGGCCGTTCGCTTTTTCCTCGAGGCAGAGGTCCAAGAGTGCCTGCTCCTTGGGCATCAGCTGCTCGTCACCGAAGATCGCAGGAACGAAAGCCAGCGTTTCCCGGGTTCGAGGATGTTTGACCATCTCCGATCGGAAGCAGCAGTCCGGCCAGGCCAGCAGCACATTGAGGACCACCCCCAGTAGGGTGGTGTCTCGCCGTGCCAAGGCCTGGCGGAGTTCAGTGGTCAACGTGGCAGCCAAGCGCTGGTAGGCCGAGGCCTGCTCCGGCGCCATGGGCACGTCGACGAACTCCTCCTGGTAGTCGGGCAGCACGTTGCCACCGATGTCCTTGAGCTTAAGGAACACGGTGAACGGCAGCACGAACCGATGAATGCCTTTCGGGCCGAAGCCAGGGGCCTTCACCGTTCGTACCGAGAGCTTCTTGCCCTTGGCGGTCTTGTGCGAGTCCCCGTCGCGCTCGGTGTAAATGTCCTTCAGCACACCGTGATCGCGCATGAACGACATGGCTGCAGGAGCCATGCTGCCGCGTGCGTTGGGACGATAGCCGTCCTCGATCATGCGCCGAGTGAGGATGCGGAACAGTAGGTAGAACAGGTCGTCTGCATAGCCGCCCATGAGTGTTCCGGTCAGCAACACGGATTTCCGTGCCTTGGCTGCCAGAACGCCCATGGCCTGGCCCTGGGCCGAACCACTGTTCTTGTACTCATGCCCCTCGTCCACCACCAGCAGGTCGAAGTGTCCATCGGGTAGGTAGCGCTTGATGAACTCGGTCGGTTGGTAACCCCCCTCGCCGAACCCGAATTCGATGTTGGCCATCGACCGCTCCATGCGCTTGGCCTGTCGGTCGCTGAAGACGAAGTTGCCCTTGGCATCCATCAGGTTGATGAACTCCGAGACGTTGTCCACCAACATGGAAGCCAGGAAGTCCTCGCCGAAGTCGTTGAGCAAGCGCTCGGCCCTGACCGGGCCGATGGTGGGGATGCGGCACATCGACTTGAGGATCGTCGCGCGCCGGTCACCACCATCGACCTTGCCAGGCCGTATGAGTGTCCAGAGGGCACCCTTGCAGGCAAGACAGGTGCGTCGGCGATCACTGCGTTCGAACTCCTCGACGGTGACCAGGTTGCCCTCCAGGTCCTCGAGGACCTGGCCGCAATCTGGACACGAAGCGAGCAGCAAGCCGCCGGCTGAGCGTTTCTTCCAACAGGCAAGCCGCCAGTGGAATCCCATCCGCATCCGGACGCGGCCGAGGATGAAGAACTCCTGGCGACCATCGTAGGCCTCGCCCATCTGGTCTCGTAACTTGAGCAACTTAACCAGAGTGTCCGGACCGTTGAGCACCCAGACGCGGGCGTTAGGGATGGTTTCCAGGATTTCCCGGCGCCACTTGTAGACCAGGTGAGGTGGAGAGATGACCATTGTTCGACGGTAACCTGCAGCGTGCATTACAGCTGCTACAGCGATGGCCATCATCGTCTTCCCGGTACCCATCTCTGCGTTGATGACGCCAGCCTGCTCGTTGCGGTCCAGAAGCAGCGCCGCTATGGCTTGAACCACCTCAGCCTGGGCCGCGAAGGGCTTGCGCTTCATGTTGTCCATCACCTGCTGGCGTTGCATGTTGTTGGCGCCGGCGTAGACCGGAGGGTTGGAGCGGTTGAGTGACGCCAGGAGCTCATCGCCGAACTCGTCGATGAAGTCTGTCAGGTTGATATTCAGTGGGGAAGTGGCCGAAGCGGCCGGCTGGGTCAGTGCGTTCATGTGCATCTCCTGCAGGTGATGAAATGCAGGGCATGCGTGTCCCCCTTCGGGTATCGGCATACCCTGCAGGGTGGTGTGGAGTTGGGGGCCGCGTAAGCGGTGGGTTAGTAGTCGCTGGGGAGCAGCAAGGTGGTGGAGCTGCGGTCGGCCTCGGTGATGATCCAGATTCTGGACTCATCGCCGGCGTCGATGTCGTAGCTGGAGAACAACCTGTCACCGTGCTTCAAGGCTCGCTGGTTGGTGTTCCAGTCCTCGTCGCAGAGATTCCCCCAGTCGCCTACCAGGTGGCGTTTGAGGTAGGTGGTGGGGTTGAGTTGGCCGATCTCCACCAGGTGGCTGATGGCAGCGGTCATCACAATCTGCCCCGGGAAGAACAGCGGTCCAGGTTCAGGCTCAGGCCGGGGAGTATCGGCCACCTCTGTGGTCGCGGCGGATGAGCTGATGGTCAGCACGCAGCCATGATTCGCGGAGGAGGGCGTCATTTCCCAAGCCCTGATGATCGGTATGAAGCGGTCGGTGAGGATCCGCACCTCGGTGACGTTGCCGTCTTCGTCTTCGGTGAATTCGGTCTTGCGGACCTTGTCCTTATAGGTGTCACCCTTGACGACTAGGGTCCGGCCCGATCTCGAGCGCACGACGCCGGAGATCGCCCCGGCAGCTAGGGCTAGAGCCAAGTGCCAGCGGGAGAGCTCCCTGACAGGCGGGCGAGGCTGCAGGCCTGTCTGTCCGAAGTGGAGGCTGAAGTCAGGCCACAGGCCCCTTAAGCGTTGAATCTCGCCGGCGAACTGCTCTGGCTCCAGTGTTACGCGGTAGAAGTGCTCCAGCTCGTTTGTTGCCGGTAGGACCGCATAGGGCTCCCATGGCCAACTGGCTGGAATCTCCTCAGCCTGGTCCAGGCCGGCGCCGATCGCCTGCAGGTGAGATCTAACCTGGCTGACGTCAGCCCTGGCCAGGTCCTGCCGACGTACCCGGATGCCGAAGATCACCACCTGCTTGAAGCTGGGATCCGCGGCGCCGTACACGCGGAGGGCGGTGAAGTGGTTGCTCAGCCATCCAGTCAGCTCGTCGTCCAGCACATAGTGAGGAACGATGAGCACCATCACGCCGCCGTACTGCAGTAGCGGGAGACAGCGCTGGTAAAAGGCCTTCTCCAGCCGCCGGCGGCCGCTTCCTTGGTACTGGGATGCACCTGAGTGGTCCGCCACCAAGTCACCATAGGGTGGGTTGAGCCAGAGCAAACCGAACGACTGCCGGCTGATCAGGGTGTCGAAGAGGTCGCTGTGCAGCACCCGGTCGAGAATGCCACGGGCATGGTCGGCGCGTTCGCGATCATATTCGACGGCGAACGCTTGGACCTGGTCGCGGCCCAGAACATGGGCTGCCTCAGCCAGGGCGACGCCCTCTCCAGCGCACGGATCGCAGATCCTCATCCTGCCCGAAGGGGCGGGAATGAGCGCCTGCAGGGCGCGTTCGAGTGTGACTTCGTCAGTGGGGTAATAGCCATTGCGGGCGAAGTTGCGCGCCAGGCGCGGAAACATGAGTGCCATGGGGCTTCCTTGAGTCGATAGTTGGAGCTCAGGCCTGGGCCTGAGCTTCGGTGGTGAGTTCGCCGCGGCGGATCAGCTCTCCGAGGGAGGGCTCGAGCACGTCGAGCTGGAGAGCGAGACGCCAAGCGCAGACGTTGCCGATTGCCCCGGGCAGGGCGGTCAACATCTGGTGCTGGATGAGGACTCCCATCACCGGCTCGCGCCAGTGTGGGAGGAGGGGCAGCGGACAGGTTTCCATTACCAGCGGCCAGAGCCGGTGGTGTGGATCCTCCTCGCGCTCCAGGAGCGCGAAGGCGAAGTGATTGGCCTGGTCGGGCGTCGAGGCGCGACGATCAAACAGCCAGAGATGCAAGAGGCTGCCGAACAGAGTGCCGCGGAACTGCCTTGTGGTGCGTTTTTCGAGCAGCTCCTGGTTGGGGAAGACAGGTAGGCGCCGACCGTCCGCGATGACGTGGAACTGGTCGATCCCGTTCTCCTCCCGACCAAGCGTCAGCCTGGCCAGAAACTCCTGCAGTACGGTGTCGCGTCCCCAGGCGGAAAGGAACACCAGGTTGCGTTGCTCATCGCACACGCAGGCGTCGACGTACAGGTCAGGGAGCTCCTCGATCTGGAAGAGTTTGGTTGGACTGGGCATAGCGATCCTCCGAAGGAGGGCTGCCCGCCCCAGAGGGGCGGTGAAGCCCCTTGGGGTAGGTCCAGGTGGTGTTGGTTAGCGTCAGCGCACGCTCTTGGTAGCGGGGCAGAAGACCAGGCCGTTGGCCTCATGGAGAGGGCCTTGGCCTGCGAGGAAAATCATCTGCAGATACTGCGAGCGAAGTGCGATTGCAGCTTCAGCCTGCTCCAGGGAGAGGCCGAGTTCTTCGATGAAGAAGTCGACCATCTCCTCGTCGCAGGACACTTCGTTGTTGGACAGCTGGTCCTCGACGTTGCTGAGGATTTCCGGGGTCAGGCTGGCGAAAATGGCATTCATGGTGAGCTCCTGTTGTGGTTGCAAGGGGCACCCTGAGGGAGCCCCTCAGGGTGGTCGGTTGGTGTTCAGGCTTGGTGATGCTGCCGAAGCTGCTCTCGCCAGACCTGGTTCACTCCGAAGGTGGCCATGTCGAGAAAGTCGAGGGGGCAGCCGTAGTAGTAGGGCCCCATCGACTCGCTGATGGACTGGCTTCCCCAATAGCCGTTGCTGACATCGAGGAGGTCGAGGTTGATGAAGGTGAAGCTGTCGCCTTCCAGGTTGCCGTTGATTAGGCCCGCGACGTGAAGAGTTAGCTTCACTACGGTCCAGAGCTCATTGCCGACAACGGAGTGAGCAAGGATCTCCCTGTCACGCGAGAAGGTGGACGATGCTGCGAGCAGCTCGCTTAGAAGCTGCTCCTTGGATCGATGTGAAAATAGCCAGCCCATGGGTGGTCTCCTCTGTTAGGCCGAGACTCCCTTGCCGGGAGTACCCGGCTGGGTGGTGGCGTCAGATCAGAGGCTGACGCGGTTGAAGCGGATGCATCGATCCAGCCGCTGGGTGAGCCGCAGGGTGTATTCCTGTGCCTGCGCACCGGAGACACTCCAGGGAGTATCTCCGTCAGGGTCTGCTGGCTGCTCGCCCTGCGCTGCGCGGATACGCAGCTGGGTGATGGCCAGGTCGACCATCGATCGATCGTAAAGCGCGATCACGAAGAGATCCGCGAGGTCTTCCGCACCCACTTCGCGTAACGAGCTGGATGCCTGCAGCAGCAGGTTGGAAAACTCAGGTAAGGCGTAAAGCTGGTTCATGGCGTTCTCCTGTTCCAGACCTGGAGTTTGAAGTCCAGGGAGTACCCGAGCTCGCCCAAACGTGCGCACTGCGCGCGCAAGCGTTGTCGGTCAACGGTGGGGTCTAGTTTCACGGTATCGGCCAGGGGCCAGACCGTGCCGAAGAGTTCTTCGTCTGGTGATTCATCACTGTTCGGTGCGGCCGGTGCAGTGGGCTTCATGCCGAACGGTTCATCGGAGTCGGCTGGTGCCGCAATCAATGTGGACGTGCGGGCAGCTGGCTGCTGAGCTTTCGACGGCTTCACCGCCGGCGGCGAGCTCTCCTCCTCAAGGGGATCGAGCACGGTCGTCGACAGCTGCTCTTCGTCTTCGGCGCTGAGATTGGTTACATCGTCCAGGCTCATGCCGCCGAGCTCGGCCCTGATCTCGACGACCAGTCGTCCCCCGTGGGTGTAGTAGGACGGGCGGATTTGCGTGATTGCAAAATCGCCCTGGTACTTACCCTCCGTGTACTGATCCAGGCCGGGGTCCTTGATGACGAACTCGCCAATGGAGGTCACCAGCCGCCCCACGTTGAATGGGCCGTTGCGACCTGTGATGGTGCGGATGGCCAACTGGCCAGCGATGCTGATCATGTTGTCTGCCTATGGAAAAGGAAGTCCCGCCGGCGGCGGGACTGTAGGTGGTTGTGAAGCTAGTCCTGGTCGACCTCGGGGGAGGTTTCGTCCAGGAGCTCGACGTGGAGGTAGGGAGGTTCAGATTGGGGCCGGACGACAGTGAGCGAGAGTGAGATCCACACTCGTTCACGACCGACAGGCTGCTTGTGTACGACGGCGAAGACGAACTTCTCCGCATCCGGTGCGAGCTTCAGCTCGTACCATGCCGCTTGCACCACACTGGCCAGGCGCAGGCTCATCTCCCCAACCCGGTTCGGGTTTTCAAGATAAACCGCGCTGAGCCAGGCGCTGTTGCTCAGCACTACCGGGTATTTCAGGTACGCAGCAGTTTCCTGCGTCGTGGGGTTTGCCGGGACAGGCATTCGAGGTCTCCTACAGGTGCGGGGAGGCCTCATCCGCGAGGAAGGGTCCCCGCGTGGGTGGTGGAAGATGCACTCCATCAACAAGTGATGCGACCGCGCTACCGAGTGCTTTGCGGTCTTGGGGTGGGTTAGCGTTTGCGCGCCGGAGCCTTAAACCCTGGCTCCCTTGGAGGCACTGTCAACGACAGCGAGCCAATCCGGAATTAGGGGCCTGGCGGGAATCCCGCAGGCCAGAATGCTCAATGATCGAAAATTGGTAGGCCCTTGAGCGCGGGCGCGAATGGATCGAGTACCAGGTAGCGAACGTCAGCCTGAGCCGCCAGATGAAGTAGGTCGACCAGTTCGACCGGGTAGCCAGCGGCGATCTGCTCCTCTCGCAAGGCTGAGGCGGTCAAATCCATCACCTCCAGGCTCTCGTCGGTCCAGGGCGTATGCACCAGTCGGAAGCCAACAGTGCCCAGTTCGTCTATCCAGAAGACTCCAATAAGGACTCCAGCGAGTCGGATCGGCATCTTCGTGCCGAAACTCTCCAGGAGGGCGTGCAGAACCTTCAACGGAAGGTGGGCTTTGCTAATCTCCCAGGAGCGACTCCATGGCTCATAGCGGCGCGCTAGGCGGTCAACAAGGTCATGAGCGCCATCAAGGGTGTAGGTGTCCCCTATGAAGCGGCCGGTATCTGCATCCAGAACGGCGTAGGTGACGTCGATTACCGTGCCTTCACTTCCGCAGCGCTCGGCGAGCTCCGGATCTATGTTCCCAGCCCCTACGATGAGGCAGAGGTCGTCGCTGAATATGCAGGGTTTGCACTGAACCTCTCGGTCCTTCAAATGTGCTTGGCTGCTATGGATCGCTCGATTGCACGGCACTTCGCTGTTCGAGTATTTGACTTGAAGCAGACGCTCGACGCGGTACCGGCGCAGGTTGTCGAGGAAAGGGTTCGGTGTGCTCATGGCGGGTCCTGGGTGAGAAGGAGCAGCCCCCATCAAGGGAGCTCCCTTGATGGGTTTGTAAGGTGTGGCGCAGTTAGCCGGTCGCGCGGGCGTGCAGTTTCACTTCAACGCTTCTTGCCGTCTGATAGCACTTCACCAGGGCATATTGCTGAAGAATTGGGGAGTCCGATGAGTCGCAGCCATGCTCGAAATCAGCTTGAGCAAGGGCCTCGATCGCCGGTTGAATGTCATAAAGCAAGATGCTGAGTCCGGCGTCGCCAAACTCATCAACGACACCTCCGTCCAGCCAGTAGTGGAAATCGGAACGAGCTGCATGCTCTGCAATAGCAAGCAACGCCGGCAGACGCTCAGAGTAGGTTCTGTTCATTGGTGAAGCTCCATGGGGAGGTTCACCAGCCCGGGCGGGTGATGAACCCGTCAGGGGAAAAGTGCGAGGCACATCGAGCTAGGGATGTGCTCTCTGCGTCCAGGTGCCGTTCTGCAGTGCATCGGCGGCGAGCTCGGGCGATTTGAAATACTCCTGCGACTCGCGCGAGACCGGATCTCCGTCCTCGTCACAGGTGCCGATGTAGTAGCCGGCACCGCTTTCGAGGACCTGAAGCGGCAGTTGTTCGTCACAGAATTCGAGAGCCAATTTTCCGAAGGACATGATGTTCTCCTGGTGATCCGGAGCCGCATGCCCAAGGCATTGGCCCTGGGGAAGGGGGAGGGCACCTTGCGGTGCCCGTGGTATTAAGCGGTCAGAACGGCTGCATCAGTGCTCGGGCTGGAGAAGATCAACCAGGCCATGTCGCAGAAGTGGCTGCTGTTGAGCAGTTCATCCTCGATGTCGGTCAGGCTTACTTCTTCAACTTCGGGCAGAGCGGGCATTTCAACGGCTTGGGCGTAATTCATGATGATCTCCAAATTAATTTGGAGAACACCATGCCCCTGGGGGGAAATGGTGCCCCCCGGATGGGTTCGCGATGACAATCAGCGCAGTGCGTAGGTTGTAAAAGGCGCCCTGGGGGCGCCTTGGATTCAATCAAGCGGCGAACTGATCGCCTTGCTGTTGTTGTTGCTCAGCTGCAGGAGCATCGGAAGCAGTGCCATCCTGTTGGGGGGCCTGATCCACGCTGTCCTTGGGTTTAGCTTCGTAGACGGTTTCGCCATCCACCTTGATCCAGTTGAGGAAGAGCAGCCGGCCTTTGAGGCTTGCGCCGGCCTGACCTTTCTTCTCGCCTTTTTCGTAGGTGAACGCTTCCGTCCGAATGTCGCCAATGCGGAAAGCCACGAGGACCTTCTTGCCGGCGTCTACGGCCTGCTGGCAGCGGCGAACGAGCTTTTCAGCTTCGGCGCCGACGACGTTGCAGTCGATGTAGGAGTATTCGACGTCGTCCGAGGAGCCACGAAGGGCTGCGACGGTAACGGCGAGAAGGGGGGGGCCCTTACGGATGGGCACTTCGCGGATGCGGTTGAGGTAACCGATACCGGAGGTATGCAGATCGAAGAACTTGGTGTCTTGGGTTTGGTTGCTCATGGGGTTTCTCCAGTTTCAAAAGTGAAAGCGGAGAAACACTTCGCCCATGGGGGAAAAGTATTCCCCGCGAGGGTTAGAGCTTAGTGGGTATGCTTGGAGCTGGGTGAGGGAGCTTCCACCTGGTTGGACCAGGTTGATCGCGCTTCCGGAAGCTAGGCGATCTTGGGGGGATCAACACCTGTGGTGTCGCAGTCTTGCAGATCATGACTGCTGGGGCGGGGTTGCTGACAACATCAGCAGCTCACGGTGCCAAGAATGGAAATGCCAGTTGCACTTGTCAAGCCCCCAGAATGAAAAAGCCCCTCGGAAGGAGGGGCGCGGTGTCAATGTGGGCGGTGGCGATGATTAAGCTTTGTCAGCTTACGTTTGAGATTGGGCCAGTCAGCCCAAGCTGCCATCGACAAGCACACTACGAGTAGGGCGGTCAGCATGATCACGCCGAAAGTCGTTTGGCTCATCTCAAGATTCCTCCTGAGTCAGGTAGATACCTGTTGACCAGATTACCACACCAACAGACAGCGCAAGGGCAGTCAGGATGCGGTGCTCTCCGAGAAAGATGCCAATCAAACCTGCGGCTACGGCTGTAGTACCAATCTTTCGCAGGTCTTCTGCGATTGCAGACAGTTTTGCAGGGCTCATGGTTTTCCTTTGAATCAGCTGGAAAACCGCCCGGCAGGGAGGTTTCCCAGCCGGGTGAGTGGCGGATATCGATTAGCAGGTCAAGGAATCAACCGGCGCAATCAGGTCGTTGAGGGGGCCCATTTTCAGGACTGGGATGGAAGAACTGCTGGGCAAGGCCTTAACAACGGCTTTGCGTTTGCGGGTGCGCTTGGGTTTTTCCGGGGCACACTCACGGGTGTTTTGCTCGTACCAGTCGGCGAGGTTCACCTTTCTCAGGCGAGCGATCGCAGGGACTTGGCACATGTACTCGAGCACGTCACCCGAGGGGTGCGGTGCTGCAGGCTCATGATGCCGTAGGTGCGGGCGAGGGATGGCTTTGGGCCGGGGTTGTTGTACCGCACGCAGGAATTCCCGAGTGACGGTTCCGAGAGCTTCACCGAAGCGGTAGCTGAGGGACGGCGTGGACATGGTGTTTCTCCTGCAGGTTGAAAATGCGGAGAAACACTGGCCCCGTCGGGGAAGTGAATTCCCCGCTGGGTTGGCGGAAGGTGCTTCTATCGACCGAAATCGATCGACCGCGCTACCAGAAGCTAAGCGGTCTTGGGATGGACCAACACCAAGAGGTGTCGCAACTCTTCGGGTCCAAGTTGCATGGGCATGTCGCTGACGACGTCAGCAGATCACGCAAATATCATTGGGGGAATGTCGAGAGGGTGTCAAGCGGAGGGAGGAACTGGAGCGGGCAAGGAGGGGGGACAGCAGAGGGCGATGGGGAACAGCGAGCCGAGGGCAACCATGTCTAGTAGCCGCCCCCGGCTGAGTTCGAAGGAACGAAGTCAGGAAGAAGATGCCACCGTGACAGACGTCGATCCCTGGGCATTGAACGACGATTCTCATCACCTGGCCGGTTTTAGTGGCTATGGCCAGCAAACAATTGGCACGCATCCGCGCACAAAAGGAACCCTGCTTTTCGCCGGCGGGCCACCGGCCACGAAAACGAAACCCTTTGGGTAGCCTCATGCCCCTGAAGTTCAAGGCCATCAGGTTACCCAAGGGGAGGGGAAAAAGGATGGGCCACAACACCGGTGTGGCCCTCAGATTACGATGCGCCGAACCTCTTGAAACCCTATATGCCTTTGAACTCGGTCATCACGAGTTAGACGGCTGCGCGACTAGAGAGAGCAGGGAGACACAGGGAGAGTTCCAACCAGATCCGCACGCCCTTCCCGGAGCTAAGCGTGCTTTTGGTTTGGTATCGAGGCGAACCTCCGACACCTGGGCGCTACATGATGACCGTCAGTAGCCAGCGGGGTGAAACCTGTTTGA